>VFQR01000063.1_pt1 | contig 267132 bp, 257 predicted proteins | sample 3512321 | NCBI WGS metagenome assembly VFQR01 (sample SAMN10412374, study PRJNA504923) | tailings metagenome | isolation source: Relicate 3 Philex TSF1 revegetated site | place: Philippines: Tuba, Benguet | collected 2017-08-29 | reverse complement strand
CGACCACCTCGATGTCCTCCTGCGCGTCCAGGATCATCCCGAACCCGTCGCGCACGAGCGCCTGGTCGTCGGCGATCAGGACCCGGATCACGGCGCGGCCACCCCGGTCGGGAGCCGCGCCACGACCTCGAAGCCCCCCTGCGCGCGGCGGCCGGCCGACATCACGCCGCCGCACACGGCGACGCGCTCGCGCATCCCCACCAGCCCGTGGCCGCCGCCGTCCGCCGCGGGGTCGTGCCCGCGGCCGTCGTCGGTCACCTCCAGGACGACCTCGGACGGCTCGTAGCGCACCAGCACCTCGGCGCGGGCCGGTCCCGCGTGCTTGAGCGCGTTGGTGAGGGCCTCCTGGACGATGCGGTACGCCTGCAGGTCGCCGGCGGGGGACAGCGGCCGCGGCTCCCCCTCGATGCGGACGGTCACGGGCAGCCCGGCGTCGCGCACCTGCTGCGCCAGCGCCCCGATGCCCGCAAGGCCGGGCTGCGGTGCGAGGTCCGGGCCCTCCTCCGCCTCGCGCAGGACGCCGAGCATGGCGCGGAGCTCGGTGAGGGCGGTGCGGCCGGTCTCCTGCACGGCCGACAGCGGGCGGCGCGCCCGCTCCGGGTCGCGCGCCAGCATCTCCTCCGCCGCCTCGGCCTGGACCACCATGACGCTCAGGCTGTGGGCCACGACGTCGTGCATCTCGCGGGCGATGCGGGTGCGCTCCTCGGCGACGGCGGCGCGCGCCTCGGCGTCGCGTTCGCGCTCCAGCCGCTCGGCCCGCTCGCGCAGCTCGGCGTTGCGCTCGTTGTTCGCGCGCAGCATGTGGCCGATGAGCCCGGCGATCACCGCGATCGGGACGGAGGAGATCAGGTTCGTCCAGTCGCCCTCGGTGTCGAGGCCGACCACGAGGACGATGACGCCGAGCACGAGCGCCGCCCCCGCGAGCCGCGACCGGGTGGTGGTGAGGTGGTAGCCGTAGAGGCCCGCGGCCATCATCACGATGACGAACGTGAAGAACGAGTAGGGCACGGCGTGCGGCCAGATGAGTGACTCGACGCCGAAGCCCACGAACACGGCGGTGGCGGCCGGGACCGGCGCCCGGCGGCGCGCGAGCAGCAGCGGCAGGCCCCACGCGAGCGTGAACAGGGTGAGGCCGACGTCGGAGCCGTGGACCTCGTCGTTCCAGTAGATCTCGGCGAGGGCGCCGGCCAGGACGCCGACGATGACGGCGTCCAGCCAGTGGCGCTCCACGACGCGCGGGATCCTCATGGGGCGACGGTACATCGGGGTGGTGGCCGGGGGCATCGCCCGCGAGGACGGTGCGCCGTCATCCCCGGGGATGACGCGCGGGCGTCGGGGGGCTGACGGGCGCGCGCGCAGGACCATCCCCGCGGCCCCCCGTGGTTCGGCCGGGCGCCGGATGGCGGACGCGGATCCCGGTGGGAGGTTGACCCCGATGGTCCACACCCCCTTCCGAGAGGACCCCGAGATGACCCCGAGCACCACGCTCCTCCCCGCCCCCGCGACGACCGGTCCGCGCACCGGGCACCCCGTCGTCGTCGCCCGTGATGTCGTCCGCCGCTACGGCGAGGGCGACACCGCGGTGACCGCCCTCGACGGCGTGTCCCTCGCCGTCGAGCCCGGCGAGCTCGTCGCCGTGATGGGCCCCTCCGGCTCCGGCAAGAGCACGCTCATGCACATCCTCGCCGGCCTGGATCGCCCCACGGAGGGCGAGGTCTGGATCGGCGACCACGAGATCACCCGCATGGGCGACACGGCGCTCACCAAGCTCCGTCGTCGCCACATCGGCTTCGTGTTCCAGTTCTTCAACCTGCTCCCGACCCTCACGGCCGAGGAGAACATCGTGCTGCCGAGCCGCATCGCCGGCCGGCGGCCCGACCGCGACCGCGTGGACGAGGTGATCGCGGCGGTCGGCCTCTCCGAGCGCCGCCGCCACAAGCCCTCGCAGATGTCCGGCGGCCAGCAGCAGCGGGTGGCCATCGCCCGCGCGATGCTGTCCCGCCCGACGGTGATGTTCGCCGACGAGCCGACCGGCAACCTCGACTCACGCTCCAGCGGCGAGATCCAGGAACTGCTGCGCCGCGCCGCCGCCGAGCACGGCCAGACCACCGTGATGGTCACCCACGACGCCCACGCGGCGACGATCGCCGACCGCATCGTCTTCCTCGCCGACGGACGCATCGTGCGCCGGCAGGGCCCGTCCACCGCGGCCGAGGTGCTCGACGGCCTCGCGGAGGTGACCCGATGACCTGGGCATCCCTCAAGAGCCTGATGGCGCGGCGCACCCGCGCCGTCCTCACCGCGCTGGCCATCGTGCTCGGCGTGGCCATGATCTCCGGCAGCCTCATCCTGACCGACACCATCGACCGCTCGTTCACGAGCATCTTCGGCTCCTTCTACGCCCAGACCGATCTCGTGGTCCACGGGTCCCAGGTGGTCGCCGACTCCTACGCCGGCGCCCCGAACGTGCCCGCGTCACTGCTCCCCGAGATCCGCTCCGTCCCCGGGGTCGCCGAGGTCGGCGGGAACCTGGTGGACCTGCAGGGCAGCTCCTCCATCGCGAAGATCCTCGACCGCGACGGCGAGCCGATCGGCGGCAACATGCCGAGCTTCGGCCTGGGCATCGACCCCTCCCACCCGCGCTTCAACCCCCTGACGCTGGCGGAGGGCACGTGGGCCTCCGGTCCCGGCCAGGTCGTGCTCGACCAGGCCACGGCGCAGGACAACGGGTTCGCCGTCGGCGACACCGTCCGCGTGGCCGCCGAGGGTCCCGTCCGGGAGTTCACCGTCACCGGGCTGGCCCGCTTCGGCGACGTCGACAGCCTGGGTGGCGCCACGATGGCGATCTGGGACGTCCCCACCGCCCGGCAGATGCTGGGGCAGTCCGGCTTCGACGCGATCCAGGTCGCGGCCGCGCCCGGCGTCGCCCCCGAGGAGCTCGCGGCGCGGATCGCGCCCCTGCTCCCCGCGTCGGCCGAGATCTCGACCGGGGCCGAGCAGGCCGCGGCCGACAAGGCGGTCATCGACGAGGCGATCACGTTCATCCGGGGCCTGCTGCTGGCCTTCGGCGGGATCGCCCTCTTCGTCGGCGCATTCGTCATCTTCAACACCCTCAGCATCACGGTGGCCCAGCGGTCCCGTGAGCTCGCCACCCTGCGCACGCTCGGCGCCTCGCGGCGCCAGGTGCTGCGCTCGGTCCTGGCCGAGGCCGGCCTCATCGGCGTCGTCGCCTCGCTCGCCGGGCTCGGTCTCGGCGTGCTGCTGGCCTCCGGCCTCAGCGAGCTGTTCCGGGTCATGGGCCTGGACATGCCGCAGGGCGACACGGTCTTCGCCACGCGGACGGTCGTGGTGTCGCTGCTCGTCGGCACGGTCGTGACCGTGCTCGCGGGCCTCGTCCCCGCGATCCGCGCGACCCGCGTCCCCCCGATCGCCGCCGTCCGCGAGGGCGCGGCGACCGAGGGCGCCCCCTCGCGCCGCTCGTCGGTGGTCGCCCTCGTCGCGACCGCCCTCGCCGGCGCGGCGCTGGCCCGCGGCCTGATGGCCGACGGCCTGGCCACCGGCGACCGGATGATGATGATCGGCGTCGGCGCGCTCGCCCTGTTCATCGGCGTGGCGGTCGTCTCGTCGCGCCTCGTGCGCCCGATCGCCGCCGTGGTCGGCTGGCCGATCGGCCGCACCGGGGCGGCCGGCGCGCTCGCCCGCGAGAACGCGGTCCGCAACCCGGCCCGCACCGCCGCCACGGCCGCCGCCCTGATGATCGGCCTCGCGCTGGTCACCTTCGTGACGGTCCTCGGGACCGGCATGGGCGACACCGCGCGCCAGGACGTGATCGACCAGGTCGCGGCCGAGCACGTCGTCTCGTCGTCCAACGGCTGGGACCCCGTCCCGCCCGCCGCCGGGCGCAGCCTGTCGGCCGCCCTGCCGGGCGCCGTGGTCTCCCCGGTCCGCGAGGACGCGGCCCTGGTGGCCGGCGCCCAGGCACGGGTCAGCGGCATCGACCCGGCGACGATCGGCGCGACCTACGACTTCACCTGGACCGACGGCTCGGAGGGCTCGCTCGAGGGCCTCCGCGGCGACGGCGCGATCCTCGAGGAGGGCTTCGCGGAGGACCACGGCCTGGCCGTCGGCTCGTCCGTGGTGGTCACGACCCCCGCGGGCGACACGCTCACCCGCACCGTGACCGGCGTGTACGACGCGTCCGAGCTCGTGCCGATCCTGGGCGAGGCGCTCATCGGGCAGGCGGCGTTCGACGGCGCCTTCCCGCGGGCGAAGGACCGCTACACCTTCGTGACCGGCGCCGGCGAGACCGCCATCACGGCGGCCCTGGCCGGCTTCCCCGACACGCAGGTCATGGACCGCGCCGCGTTCGCGGACATGACGACCGAGGACATCTCCCTCGTCCTCAACATGCTCTACGTCCTGCTCGCCCTGTCTGTCGTGATCAGCGTGTTCGGCATGGTCAACACGCTGGTGCTGGCCGTCCACGAGCGGACGCGTGAGCTGGGGATGCTGCGGGCCGTCGGGATGACCCGGCGCCAGGCCCGTCGCATGGTGCGCGGCGAGAGCATCGTCACCGCCCTCATCGGCGCGGCCGTCGGCCTGCCGCTGGGCATCGGCATCGCCGCCCTGGCGATCCGGGCGATGTCCGAGTGGGGCGTCGCGATGACGATCCCCGTCGTCCCGCTCGCGGCCTTCGTGCTGGTGGCGGTGCTGGTGGGCGTCGTCGCCGCCGTCGCGCCGGCCCGGCGCGCGGCCCGGCTCGACGTGCTGCGGGCGCTCCAGTACGAGTAGCGCCCCGCCTCACCCGGGAACGCCGGAGGCCGCCGTCACACCGACGGCGGCCTCCGGGTCGTTCGGGGTCAGGCCGACGCCGGCGAGTCCTCCTTCTTCTCCTTTGCCTTCTGGATGTTGGTGATGAGGTCGTGGAGAGGCTTCGTGCCGCCGCCGATCGCCAGGCCGGTCACGAGCAGGTCGAGGAAGAGGGGTGCGTCCTTCACGCCTACGGCGGAGAGCATCCGTAGACCGATCCAGCCGCTCACGATGAGGGCGATGCACGTGGCCAACGCCCAGATCCAGAGCGTCGCGTTCCGCCGGGCGCGATCCATCGCGGCCTGGGCCTGGGCCGCCGCGGCAGTCTGGGTGCCCGCCGTCCCCGGGTCCGTCGCCGTCTCCGCCGCGGCGGCTGCGATGTTCCGCGCTCCCTCCGCCTGCGACTTGGTCAGCGTCGTGTCGCCTTCCTTGGTCTTGGCGACGAGAGGCGCGAAGGGCTCCAGGATTCGTTCGAGCGCCTGGGCGACGATGTACAGCACCGCGAACATTCCGATCCCGGGTACGGGTACGAAGGCGTCGGGATCGAACGCCTCGTAGATCCCCCAGGCTACGAACGCGGCGACGAGCACCAGCCCGTATGCGATCCACGTCTGCACGTCGCCGAAGGCGATCGGTGGCGTCGGTGCCGTCCCCGTAGCGACGCGCTCGGTACCCACATCAGTGCCGACGAACATGTCCTCCCCCATTTCTTGGCGAATGAGGTCAGGAAAATATGCGCAGGCTCAGCGCGCGGTCATCGGGCGTCTCGGAGGGTGAACCGGCCCTGCGCCAGCCGGCGCAGGGCCCGATCACCTCACAAGCTAGTAGCGGTAGTGGTCGGGCTTGTAGGGGCCCTGGACCGGCACGCCGATGTAGTCGGCCTGGCTCTCGGAGAGGGTGGTGAGCGAGACCCCGAGCGCGTCGAGGTGCAGGCGCGCGACCTTCTCGTCGAGGTGCTTCGGGAGCACGTAGACCTTCTTCTCGTACTCGTCGTTCTTCGTGAAGAGCTCGATCTGGGCGATCGTCTGGTTCGTGAAGGAGTTCGACATCACGAAGGACGGGTGGCCCGTCGCATTGCCCAGGTTCAGCAGGCGGCCCTCGGAGAGCACGATGATCGCGTGCCCGTCGGCGAAGACCCACTCGTCGACCTGCGGCTTGATGTTGATCTTGCGGACGCCGTCGACCTTCTCGAGGCCGGCCATGTCGATCTCGTTGTCGAAGTGGCCGATGTTGCCCACGATGGCCTGGTGCTTCATCCGGGCCATGTCGGCGGCCGTGATGATGTCCTTGTTGCCGGTGCAGGTGATGAAGATGTCCGCCTGCTCGACGACCTCGTCGAGGGTGGCCACCTGGTAGCCCTGCATGGCCGCCTGGAGCGCGCAGATCGGGTCGATCTCGGTGACCACGACGCGGGCGCCCTGGGCGCGGAGGGACTCGGCGCAGCCCTTGCCGACGTCGCCGAAGCCGAGGATCACGGCGACCTTGCCGCCGATCATCACGTCCGTCGCGCGGTTGAGGCCGTCGATGAGCGAGTGACGGCAGCCGTAGAGGTTGTCGAACTTCGACTTGGTGACCGAGTCGTTCACGTTGATCGCCGGGAACAGCAGCTCGCCCTTCTCGGCCAGCTGGTACAGGCGGTGGACGCCGGTCGTGGTCTCCTCGGTGACGCCCATGATGCCGTCGGCGATCGGGGTCCACCGGTTCGGGTCCTCACGCAGCGAGCGGCGCAGGAGGCCGAGGATGATCTTGAACTCCTCGGAGCCGGCCGTCGCGTCGTCCGGCACGGCGCCCTTGGCCTCGTACTCCTTACCCAGGTGCACGAGCAGCGTGGCGTCGCCGCCGTCGTCGAGGATCATGTTGGGGCCGCTGCCGTCGGGCCAGCGCAGCACCTGCTCGGTGCACCACCAGTACTCCTCGAGGGTCTCGCCCTTCCAGGCGTAGACCGGCACGCCGGCGGGGGCGTCGGCGGTGCCGTCGGGGCCCACGGCGATCGCGGCCGCGGCGTGGTCCTGCGTCGAGAAGATGTTGCAGGAGCACCAGCGCACCTCGGCGCCGAGCGCCGTGAGCGTCTCGATGAGCACCGCGGTCTGGATCGTCATGTGGAGCGATCCGGTGATCCGCGCGCCCTTCAGGGGCTGCTGCTCGGCGTACTCCTCGCGGACGGCCATGAGGCCGGGCATCTCGTGCTCGGCGAGGCGGATCTCCTTGCGGCCGAACTCGGCCAGCGAGAGGTCGGCGACCTTGAAGTCGGTCGCGGCGAGCGGGGCGGACGTCGTCATGCGGTCTCCGTCATGTCGTCAGTGGGGGGGTCGCGGCGAGGTGGAGCAGGCGCGTGTGCTTCTCCTGCTCGTGCCGCAGCCAGTCGTCGGGCGCCACCTCGCGGGGCCGCTCCGGACGGGCCTCGAACCACCCGTCCACCGCGTCCGCCAGGTCGCGCTCGTCGCGCAGGCGCAGGGCGAAGCCGACCTCACCCAGGGCGATCCCGTGGGCGTCGAGCAGCTCGCGCAGGGTGCGCAGCCTCTGCAGGTGGGCGGCGCCGTACAGCCGGTAGCCCGACGCAGAGCGCTCAGGGACCACCAGGCCGATGCTCTCGATGTACCGGAGCATGCGCGGTGACCATCCCGTGGTCTCCGCGGCCTCGTTGATCGTGAGGGTCTCCGGCGCCATCGCCGGGCAACCCTATCACGGTCGTGTGAAGGTTCCCCGGCCAGAAGCCACCCCGCCCGAACGTCGTGATGAGGGCGGGGAGAAGCAGCGGGCGCACCACGAACGCGTCGAGCGCGACGCCGACGCCCATGACGAAGGCGAACTGGTGGAGGGCGTCGACCGGCACCAGGGCGAGCAGCCCGAACGAGCCGGCGAGGATGAGCCCGGCGACGGTGATCGTGGCGGAGGCGGGCGGCATCGCCGTGCGGATGCCGTCGCGGATGCCGAGCCGCTGGGCGGCGCGCCAGATGCCGCCCACGAGGAAGATCGTGTAGTCCGACCCGAGGGCGAGCAGCAGCACCGCCGTCGCGAAGGGGACGTAGTAGACGAGCTGGCCCTGCCCCAGCACGTCCTGGAAGAACCACGTCGCCAGGCCGAGCGTCGCCGCCACGGTGAGGGCGTTGGCGGCGAGGAGGTACAGCGGGGCGACCAGCGCGCGCAGGAAAAGGGCGAGCAACACGAGGTTCACGAGGAGCGCCGCGATGCCGACGCGGAGCAGCTCGGTCCCCATCGCGTCGATCGACGCGCGGGCGATCGCGGTGTCGCCCGCGAGCGAGGCCGTGGCGGCCGGCGCCCCCGCGGCGGCGAGCATCGCCGGCATGTCCGCCGCGATCCGGTCGAGGTCCGCGATGGCGGCGCTCTCCGTGGGCGGGTCGCGCAGAACGACCAGGAACCGCGACGCGCCGGCCTCCGGGGACGTCCCGAGCGCGGGCGCGAGGGAGGGCAGCGGGTCCGCGGGCCCCACGACGTCGGCGACCCCGGGCTCGGCGCGCAGGGCGTCCGCCAGCCGGGCCTGCACGGCGGGATCGGTGGCGCCGGAGCCCTGCACGAGGACCTCGGTCGGCGCGGTGACGCCGGCCGCGAAGCCCGCCGCGGTGACGTCGGCGCCGGGGGCGAGGCCGCTCGTGAGCCCGAGGCCCATCTCCAGGTGGCGCAGCTGTGCGGCGCAGGCACCGAGGCCCGCCATCACGACGAGCGCCGTCAGCACGGCGACGGCCCGCGTCGTGAGCAGGCGGGCGGCGAGCGGGGCGCGTCGGCCCGGGCCGGCCTCCCGGGGCGCGCCGGCGCCGCGGGGCCAGTAGACGGCGCGCCCGAGCACGGCGAGGAGCGCCGGCACCAGGGTCACGGACACCGCGACCGCGAGGAGGGCCGTGACGACGAGGGCGGGCGCGAACGAGCGGAAGAAGGCGATGTCGCCCACGAGGAGCGTCGCCGTCCCCAGGGCGACCGTCAGGCCCGCGGTGACGACGATGCCCATCATGTGCGCGCCCGCCGCCGCCGTCGCGCGCCGCGGGTCGTCGCCGGCGCGCAGCCGGGCGCGGGTGCGGAAGAGGTAGAAGAGCGCGTAGTCGGTGACGACCCCGATGAGCAGCGCCGAGACCACGGGCTCGATGTCCTGGCTCGCCGTGATGTCCGTGCGCTCCCCGATCCAGCCGATGAGCCGGAGGTCGACGACGTAGGCCACCCCCGCGACGGCCAGCACGACCAGCGGCGCGACCGGTGACCCCAGCACGACCCCGACCACCACGACGATGAGCGCCAGCGTGATGAGGACGACCCACGGCAGGCGGTCGGAGATGGTGGCCATCTGGGCGTCGCGGGCCGCGCTCGACCCGGTGAGGGTCGCGCGGGCGTCCGGGGGGACCGGCGCGGCCGCGATGTAGGCGTCGCCCAGCTCCACCTGGCGGCCGATCGACCGCGGTTCGCGGAACACGAGGTACGTGAGGACCGACGCGGGTCCCCCGTCCCGGGCCCCGGGCGCCACGCCGCCCGCGCTCGGGAGGGGCACGGCGACCGCGATCTCCTCGAGGCCCGGGACCCGGCCCTGCCCGACCTGCAGCGCGAAGTCCGCCAGGGCGACCTGCTCGGCCGCGGACAGGCCGCCGGGCCGCGTCACGAGCACCTGCGTGCGCGCCGTCAGGGGCGCACCGAAGACCTCCGCGCTGCGGGCCTCGGCCTGCAGGGGCGCCGCGTCGTCGGGGAGGGGGAGGTCGAGCTCGCCCGATCCGCCGAGCGCCGGCAGGTACACCACCGCCGCGACCGCCGCGGCGATCCAGCCCAGGATGATCACGTGCCGCAGCGCCACCACGGCGCGGCTCAGCCCGGCTGCGACCCCGCCCCGTGCCTCGTCGTCCCGCTGCACCCGTGCCCTCCGCCGTGTCCGGTCCGGCGCTGGGGGCGTACCCGGGTCCCTCCGGCCTCAACCCCTCCGGGAGCCGCGGGGACGCCGGGCGTCACGGGCGCGCTCGGCGGCCGCCAGGGCGCCGCGGGCCCAGGGGCCGAACGCGTCCCAGTCGTCGAGGGGCTCCGGGGCGCGGCGGAACGACATCTCGGTGCGCCCGCGGCGGCTCTCGATGACGAACGGCTCGAGGCCCGCCTCGTCGAAGGCGCCCACGTTGTGCCCGTCCACCTTGAGGAAGAGGACGCCGTCGGAGACGACGCCGAGCATCGCGCCGTCCAGGAAGGCCCCGAAGCCGCCGAACATGTGCCGGCACTCCACGGGGCCCAGGGGGCTGAGCGCGTCCTCGATCGCGTCGATCGTCTCGTCGCGGCGGGCCATCAGCCGTCGACTGCCCGCCGGACGTCCCGGGTGAACCCGCCCAGGCCGCGGGGGTCGGTGCCCGCGGGCGGGTCGACGAGCAGGTGGTCGACGCCCAGGCCGCGCAGCGCGGGCGCGAGCGCGGCCACCCGGTCGGCACCGGCGCGGACACGGGACGAGACCGTGAAACCGGCGCGGTCGCGCCCCTCGGCGGCGAGCGCGGCGTCGAGCGCGGCGATGCGCTCCGTCAGGCGCGCCGGGTCGGAGATCGTGGTGTGCCAGGCGTCCCCCAGCCGGGCCGCGCGGCGGACGCCCGCGTCCCCGTCGCCCCCCACCCACACCGGCGGGCCCCCGGGCCGGGCGGGCGCCGGCAGCAGCCGGTTGCCGTCCACGACATCGCCGCGCCACAGGGAGCGGCACGTCGCGATGGCCGCGTCGGTGCGCCGGCCGCGCTCGCGGAACGGGACGCCGACGGCCGCGAACTCGCTCTCCATCCACCCCGAGGCGAGCCCCGCGATGACGCGCCCGCCGGAGAGCGCGTCGAGCGACGCCAGCGCCTTCGCCAGCACCACCGGGTGCCGGTAGGGCGCCACGAGCACGCTCGTTCCGAGCCCCGCCGTGCGCGTGTGGGCGGCGGCCCAGGTCAGCACGGTGAGCGGGTCGTGGAAGGAGGCCGGCGGCCGCTCGCTGCCCACCGGCAGCAGCAGGTGGTCCGAGACCCAGAGGTCGTCGGCCCCCGCCTCCTCGGCGTCGCGGGCCGCCGCGGCGAGCACCTCGCCCGGCACGGGATCGCGGAACTGGGGCAGGTGGACGCCGAGCCGCACGCCCCGAGGCTACGCCGCCCCGCCCCACCCGGGACCGGGGCGCCCGGCGGCCGTTCGCGCAACCATGGAGACGTGGCCGACCGCCCCGCTCATGCCGGGGCGCCGAGGGGCCGAGGGGGAGGATGAGGACGTGACGAGGCCGGAGGGGCCGAGATGATCAAGCACGTGTACGACGCGCACGAGACCGCGACCCGGGAGCTCGTGGCCCGGCAGCTCCACGCGCTGGCCGACGAGCTGGCCGCGGGCTCGGTGGACCTGGGCAACGACGACGCGCAGTCGGCCACCGCCGTGGTGGACCCGCTCGACGTCACCGTCGATCTGCGACGGAACCGCAACCACGCCGAGTTCACGCTGAAGATGCGCTGGAACACGACCGAGGCGACCGCCGCCGCCTGACCGCCGGCGGGCGCCCCGCGCGCCCGCACGCAGTGCCCGCCGGGGGACTACCCTGCGCGGGATGAACCGGCAGCGGGTCGAGTCCTGGCTGATGGACATGGACGGGGTCCTCGTGCGCGAGGAGAGCCCCGTCCCGGGCGCCGACGCCTTCGTCGGGCGCCTGCGCGAGCGCGGGATCCCGTTCCTGGTGCTCACGAACAACTCGATCTACACGCCGCGTGACCTGGCCGCGCGGCTGCGCCTGAGCGGCATCGACGTGCCGGAGGAGGCCATCTGGACCTCCGCCCTCGCCACCGCGCGCTTCCTCGCCACCCAGCGCCCCGGCGGGTCGGCCTTCGTGCTGGGCGAGGCCGGGCTCACGACCGCCCTCCACGACGTGGGGTACACGCTCACCGAGCGCGCCCCGGACTACGTCGTGCTGGGGGAGACGCGGGCGTACAGCTTCCAGCGCATCACCCAGGCGATCCGGCTCATCGACGCCGGGGCGCGGTTCATCGCGACGAACCCCGACGCCACCGGCCCGTCCCTGGAGGGCAACCTCCCCGCGACGGGCGCCGTCGCCGCGCTCGTGACGCGCGCGACCGGGGTGGAGCCGTACTACGTCGGCAAGCCCAACCCGCTCATGATGCGGTCGGCGCTCAACCGCATCGACGCCCACTCGGAGAGCACCGCGATGGTGGGCGACCGCATGGACACCGACGTCATCGCGGGCATCGAGGCCGGGCTCGAGACGGTGCTCGTGCTCACGGGCCACACGACCCGGGACCAGATCGGGCGCTTCCCCTTCCTGCCGTCGCGGGTGGTCGACTCGATCGCCGACCTCCTCGAGGAGCTCGGCTGACCCCGGCGCTGCTCGGGCGGGACCCGGACCTCGCGGCCGCGGCCGCGCTGCTGGAGGCCGCCCGCGGCCAGCGCGGCGGGGCGCTCGTGATCCGCGGCGAGGGCGGCGTGGGCAAGACCGCCCTGCTCGCCGCCGTGGAGGAGACGGCCGCGGACTTCACCGTGCTCCGTGCCGTGGGGGTGGAGTCGGAGGCCGAGCTGCCGTTCGCCAGCCTCCACCAGATCCTCGCGCCGGGCCTCGACCGCCTCGACGACCTGCCGGCGCCCCAGGCCGCCGCCCTGCGCGGGGCGTTCGGCCTGTCGGCGGAGCGGGCCGACGACCGCTTCCTCATCTCGCTCGGCGCCCTGGGCCTCCTGGCCGGGATGGCCGACGAGCGCCCCCTGCTGCTCGTGGTGGACGACGCCCAGTGGCTCGACCGGCCGTCGGCCGAGGCCCTCGGTTTCATCGCCCGCCGCCTCGCGGCCGAGCCGATCGCCGCCCTCATCGCGGCCCGCGAGGGCGAGGCCCGCCGCTTCGAGGGCCCCGGCCTGCCGGACCGCCGCCTGGGCGGCCTGGACCGCCCCGCCGCGCGGGCGCTGCTGGAGGGCCGGGTGGGCCAGGGGCTCGCGCCCCACGTGGCCGAGCGGCTCGTGAGCCTCACCGGCGGCAACGCCCTCGCCCTCGTGGAGCTGCCGGTGCTGCTGGACGACGCCCAGCTCGCCGGCCGCGAGCCGCTGCCGGACCACCTGCCGCTCACCGGCCGCCTGGAGCGCGCGTTCGTCGACCGCGCCCGGGACCTGGGCGACGGGGCCCGCGCGGTGCTGGCGGTGGCCGTCGCCGAGGACACCGGCGACCTCGGCGTCATCGCCTCGGCGGCGGCCCGCATGGGGGCCACGGCCCAGGACGTGGAGGAGGCCGAGCGCTCCGGGCTCGTGCGCGTCGCCGGCACCCGCATGGAGCTGCGCCATCCCATGGCGCGGTCGGCGCTGCACCGGGGACTCTCCTTCGCGCGGCGCCAGGAGGCCCACGCGGCCCTCGCGGCGACCCTCGACGGCGACGACGACGCGGACCGGCGGGCCTGGCACCGCGCCGCGGCGAGCATGGCGGCCGACGAGGAGATCGCGGCCGAGCTGGAGCGCACCGCGGCGCGCGCCCGGGCCCGCAGCGGGCACGCGGCCGCGGCGGCCGCCCTGGAGCGCGCCGCCCGGCTCTCGACCGACGACGCGTCCCGCGCCCGCCGCCTGGTGGCGGCGGCGGAGTCGGCCTGGGAGGCCGGTCGCGCGCCGCTCGCCCAGGCGCTCGCCGACGAGGCCGAGTCGCGGGCCGCCGCGGACGATGACGAGGTGCGCACGCGGATCCTGTCGGTGCGGTCGGCGATCGCCCTCGTCCGCGGCCGCCCGGCCGACGCCCACGCGATGGTGCTGGAGGCCGCCCACCGCACCCCGGACCCCTACGTCCGGGCCACGCTCCTGCTGCGGGCCGGCGAGGCCGCGGTGATGGCCGGGGACGCCGAGGGCCTGGTGGCGGCCGACGAGGCGGCCCGCCCGCTGCCGGACGACATCCGCCCGGAGGGCCGCGCATGGCTCTCGGGGTGCCGGCTCTGCGTGACCGGCCACATCGAGGAGGCGGTCCCGTTCCTGCGCACGGCCGCGGAGGCGGCCGACGAGGGCGACCCCGCGCGGCGCCTCGTGTGGAGCTCGAACGCCGACACCTGGCTCGGGGACCACGACCGCACCCTGGTGCGCCAGTCGCGGGCGATCGAGCTGGCGCGGGCGCGCGGCTCCTTCGCCACCCTGGCCGTGGCCCTCACACGCCGCGGCGCCCTCCTCGCATGGATCGGGCGGGTGCACGACGCGTGGACCGACGGCGAGGAGTCCCTGCGCCTCACCGAGGAGGCCGGGCTCGAGAACAGCACGGGCCAGGCCCACGCGGTCATGGCGACCGTCGCGGCCCTGCGGGCCGAGGCCGACGACTGCCGGGCCCACGCCGAGCGGGCCCTGGCCGTGGCGGCGCGGAGCGGCGTGGTGCCGATCTTCGAGACCGCGACCTATGCCCTCGCCGAGTTGGAGCTGGGGCGCGGGGAGTACGAGGCCGCCCTCGCCCGCCTTGCGCCGATCGCGGCCGACCCCGTGACGGGGACGCGGAGCCCGCTCGCGATGTACGCCCTCGTGCCGCCGCTGGCCCTCGCCGCCGGCCGGGCCGGGCGCCCCGAGGTCGCGGAGGGCGCCGTCACCCGCCTCGAGCGCTGGGCCGCGGCCACGGGGGCCGACTGGGCGCCGCCGCTGGCCCTGCGGTGCCGGGGCATCCTGGCCGACGGCGACGAGGCCATCGACATGCTGCAGCGCTCCCTCGACATGCTGGGCGGGGCGCCGGCCCCGGGCGCCGAGGCGCGCACCCGTCTCGCGCTGGGCGAGGCCCTGCGCCGCGCCGGGCGGCGGAGCGACGCCCGGGTGCACCTGCGGGCGGCCACGGCCACCTTCGGCAGCCTGGGCACGACCCTGTGGGAGGAGCGCGCCCGCGACGAGCTGCGCGCGACGGGCGAGTCGATCCGGCGCCGCGACGCCGCCGGCACGGACGCGCTCACCCCCCAGGAGCGCCGGATCGCGCGCTTCGTGAGCGAGGGCGCCTCCAACAAGGAGGTCGCCTCCCAGCTCTTCCTGAGCCCGAAGACCGTGGAGTACCACCTGGGGAAGGTCTTCCAGAAGCTGGGGGTCGGGTCCCGCTCGGACCTGGTGGCCCTGGGGACCGAGGCCTTCGCCTAGGGAACAGACCGGGGACTCCCCTGACGAGCCGAGGGTCCCGGTGGAGGGATCGTGCATGCAGCACCCGATCCCCTCACCAGGAGCCCCACCGTGACCACCACCCTCGACCCCGTCTCCGCCGGCCTCGACGCCCTGCGCGGCGCCATCGACGGCGAGCTCTATGTCCCCGGCGACTCCGGCTACGACGCGGCGCGCATGCCGTGGAACGTGGCCATCGACCAGCGCCCGGCCGCCGTGGCCATGCCGACGAGCGCCCGCGACGTGACCGAGATCCTCGCCCACGCCCGCGCGATCGGCCTGCGCGTCACGCCGCAGGGCACGGGCCACAACCCCGGCCCGATCACGGACCTCTCGGACACGATCCTGCTGCGGACGACCGCGATGGACGAGGTGACGGTGGACCCGGCCACGAGGATCGCCCGCGCCGGCGCCGGCGCGATCTGGGAGCAGGTGGTGGTGCCGGCCGCCGCGCACGGCCTGGTGGCCCTCCATGGGTCGTCCCCGGATGTCGGCGTCGCCGGCTACACCCTCCACGGCGGCGTGGGCTGGCTCGCGCGGAGGCACGGGCTCGCGTCGTCGCACGTCACGGCCATCGAGATCGTCCTGCCGGACGGGCGCTTCGTGCGCACCGATGCCGAGAACGAGCCGGACCTGTTCTGGGCCCTGCGCGGTGGCGGCGGCAACTTCGGCGTGGTGACGGCCATCGAGATGCGCCTGTTCCCGCTGGAGGAGGTCGTGGGCGGGTGGCTCATCTGGCCGTGGGAGGAGTCGGAGCGGGTCCTGACCGCCTGGACCGCCTGGGCGCAGGACGCGCCGGACGCCGTCACCTCGGCGGCGCGCATCCTGCAGCTCCCCCCGATCCCGGAGATCCCGGAGCCCCTGCGCGGCCGCAGCCTCGTGGTCGTGGAGGTCGCGATCCTCCCCGAGGAGGTCGACGCGGACGCCCTCGTCGCCCCCCTGCGGGCCCTCGGCCCCGAGATCGACACGATCGCCCCCATGCCGGCCTCCGGCCTGGTGCGGATGCACCAGGACCCCGAGGGCCCGACGCCCGGCCTCAGCGGCGCCGCCGTCCTCGACGGCCTGACGCCCGAGGCCGTGACCGAGCTCGTGCGCCTCTCCGGCCCCGGCTCGGGCTCGCCGCTGCTCATGATGGAGCTGCGCCAGGTGGGCGGCGCCCTGGGCCGCCCGGCGGAGGACGGCGGGGCGCTGGACATGATCGACGGCTCGTTCCTCCTGTTCCTCGCCGGCATCCCCATGGACCCCGAGATGGGCCGGGCCGTGGTGGCGCACGCCGACCGGATCGTCGCCGCGATGGGGCCCTGGAGCCGCGGGCGCCAGTACCTCAACTTCAGCGAGCGGCCGACCGCCTCGAGCGCGGGCTTCGCCGAGGACGCCCACGCCCGCCTGCTGGAGATCCGCGCCCGCTACGACGCGGTCGGCGTCATGCGCGCCAACCACCCGATCGAGGGCTGACCGCCCGCACAGGACCGCCGGGCGGGCCCACGCGCCCGCCCGGCCGCCCCGGGCTCAGGAGAAGCGGAGGAGCTCCGGGAAGCCGTCGCCCTCGGGACACGGGACGTCCCAGGCGACGAAGAAGGCGTAGCCGTCCACGACGGGGACCTCGGTGAGCTCGTCCCCGACCCGCAGGATCGCGATGCGCGCCCCCTCGGGGGCGTCGTCCCACCAGGTCAGGACCCCGAGGTCCTCGTCCTCGCCGGCCTCGGTCGAGGTCCACCCGTGGGCGTTGCCGCTCATCCCCTCCATCCAGCCGCCGCGCTCCATGTGGCAGACCACCTGGTACGGGTAGCCGCCCGAGTCGGGCGCGGTGTCGAGCAGCACGACGGCCGCCCGCCCGTGCGGCGCGATGTCCGCGGCGATCACCTCGGTGAAGGCCGCCGGGATGTCGCCGCGCGCGGCGGCGACGAGCTGGGGGTCGATCTCGTCCACGGCGTGACGGTAGCCCAACCCCGCCCCGCGGCGCGAGCGGGTCGCCACGGCCGTTTCTCATCCACCCGTATGAGTGACGGTAGAGGATCCCGGTCGTCGTTTCTCCCGCCACGTGCAGGGGCTTCCCGCCGGAAGGATCCGCCCGGCGGCCCATCCGCCCACCGGCGCCGCCGCGCGACGATCCGCCCCGTTGGCGGAGAGCGGGGAGCGAGGACATGCCGGTGACAGGGAACGCGGTGGGGCGGGGAGGGATGCGATGAGCGGCATCGTCGCGGTCGCGCGGGAGCGGTGGCGGATGCCGTCGTTGTCGGCCGACCGGGCCTGGTCGCTGCTGGGGCTGCCGGCGGTGACCATCGCCATGATCATCTGGTTCGCGAGTCAGTCGGACCGCTTCCTCACGACCAGCAACGCCCAGAACATCGGGCGCAACATGGCGGCGCTGATGCTCCTGGCCGTCGGCCAGGCCTTCGTGATCCTCCTGGGGGAGATCGACATCTCCGTCGGGGCGATCGTCGGGCTCGCGACGGTCAACGTGGCCATCGCGATGAGCCACTTCGGGCTCATCGGGCTCATCGCCGCGCCGCTCACCGGTCTGGCGATCGGGCTGCTGAACGGCGCCTTCGTGGCGACGTTCCTCGTCCACTCGGTGATCATCACCATCGGGACGATGACCGCGGTGCGCGGCATCGCGTACCAGGTGACCGGGGGCCAGCCGGCCACGGGGGACTTCTCGGACGCGTTCGGCTGGATCGGCTCCGGCTCGATCGGCGCGTTCCCGGCCCCGTTCGTGATCGCCGTGGGGCTGTCGGTCGTCGCGATCGTCGTCCTCCGGTTCACCCGGGTGGGCGTCGGCCTCTACGCGACGGGCGGCAACGAGGAGGCGTCGCGCCTCGCGGGCCTGCCGACCTACCGGCTCAAGCTGTTCGCCTTCGCGGTGTCGGGCCTGCTGGCGGGCGTGGCCGGGCTCATCCTGGCCGCCCGCATCGAGTCGGGCCAGCCGAACCTCGGGCAGGGGCTCGAGCTGCAGGCGATCGCGGCGGCCGTCATCGGCGGCATGGCCCTCGCCGGCGGCCGCGGGTCGATCGAGGGCGTCCTGGCGGGCGTGCTCGTCCTGACGATCCTCCAGAACGGCCTCGACATCACGAACGTCAACTCCTACATCCAGCAGATCCTGACCGGCGTGATCATCGTGCTCGCGGTGATCGTGGACCGCCTGCGCGGCGGGGACCTGCCGGTGCTGCGCCGCCTGCTCGTGCGGCGCCGGCCCGCCCGGGCCGAGGCGTCCTCGTGACGGGCGCCCCGGCCGTCGCCCTGGAGGGCGTGCACAAGCGCTTCGGCGCCGTGCACGCCGTCCGCGGCGCCACGTTCGCCGTGGCGGCGGGCGAGGTGCACGCCCTCATCGGGGAGAACGGCGCCGGCAAGTCCACCGTCGTGAAGATGCTGTCGGGGGTCCACCGCCCGGACGAGGGGACCGTCGCGATCGGCGGCCGCCCCGTCCACCTGGCCTCGCCGAGCCAGGCGCTCGCCGAGGGGGTGAGCACGATCTACCAGGAGCTCACCCTGGTCCCGGACCTCAGCGTCGCCGAGAACATCGTGCTCGGGCGCGAGCCCACCCGCGGCGGCTTCCTGGACCGCCGGCGGCGGACGGCGGTCGCCCGCGAGGTGCTCGGCACCCTCCGCAGCGCGGCCATCGACCCGCGGAGGCCGGTCCGGACCCTCGGGGTCGCCCACCAGCAGATCGTGGAGATCGCGAAGGCCGTCTCCCGGCCCGGGGTGCGCGCGCTCATCCTGGACGAGCCGACCGCCGCCCTGACGGGCGAGGAGGTCGAGAGCCTCTTCGGGGTCATCGCGACGCTCCGGGACGCGGGCCTCGGGATGCTCTACATCACCCACCGGCTCGACGAGCTGCCCCGCATCGCGGACCGCGTGACGGTCATGCGCGACGGCGCCGTCGTGTGGACCCGGGCGCAGGCCGAGGCCGGTACCGAGGAGCTCGTCGAGGCCATGATCGGCCGGCGGGTGGACGACTACTTCCCGGGCCGCTCCGTCACCCCCGGCGACGTCGTGCTCGACGTGGAGGGCCTCCGCTTCACGGGCGCGGCCCGGCCGGTGAGCCTCCGCGTGCGCGCGGGGGAGGTCGTGGGGCTCTTCGGGCTGATGGGGTCGGGGCGGACGGAGCTCGTGCGCGCCATCGTCGGCGCCGACCCGTCCACGGAGGGGACCGTCCGGCTGGACGGGACGCCCGTCGCCCCGCGGACCCCCCGGGAGGCCCTCGCCACCGGCCTCGGGCTGCTGCCCGAGGACCGCAAGCGACAGGGCATCGTCCCCGACCTGTCGGTGGCCCGGAACGTCGCGCTGAGCGACCTGCCGGAGCTCGGCCGGGGCCCGTTCGTGAGCCGGCGCCGGGTGTCCGGCCTGACGGAGCAGATGGTGTCCGCCATGCGCATCCGGCTCGCCTCCGACGGCCAGCCGATCTCGTCGCTGTCCGGCGGCAACCAGCAGAAGTGCCTCATCGGGCGGCTGGTGGCCGCGGGCCCGCGCGTGATGGTCCTGGACGAGCCGACCCGCGGGATCGACGTGGGCGCCCGCGCCGACGTCTACCGGATCGTCAACGAGCTGTGCGCGGACGGCCGGGCGGTGCTCATGGTGACCTCCGACCTGCCGGAGGCGCTCGGCATGTGCGACCGCATCATCGTGCTCCGCGAGGGCGCGATCGCGGGCGAGCTGACCCGTGCCCAGGCGACCGAGCGGACGGTGCTTTCGCTCGCCCTCGGCACGACGCCCGCCCACGGGAGGGAACCGGCCGCGGCCTGACGGCGGCCGGCGAGGGGCGCCGCACCCGCGGCGCCCGATACGACAACGAGGAGGACACAGTGCCGATGAGACGGCTACTGGCGCTCGCCTGCGTCGCGGCCCTGCTGGCCGTCGCGGCGGCGTGTGGATCGGACGACGACAGCGGCTCCGGGACCGGCCCGGGCGCCGACGTGGACCTGTCGGCCTACGACCCCGGGCAGGAGGTCCGCCGGGGAGTCGAGCCCGACACCTTCCCCGCCCCGGCGCCGGACCGCGACCTGACCCTGGGCGTGAGCCTGCCGTGGATCGGCGACCCGTTCTGGGTCGGCGTGGCCTACGGCATCGAGACCCGGGCCGAGGAGCTCGGCGTCGACATCCGGTTCAACGCGGCGAACTGCTACGGCGACACCGCGAACCAGCTCCGCCACTTCGACACCTACCGCACCCAGGGCGTGGACGGCGTGATCGTCGGCGCCGTGGACAACGAGGCGGTCGTGCCGGCCGTGGACCAGTTCTGGGACGACGGGATCCCCGTCGGGTACGTGGCGGTGTCCGCGGCGAGCGACCGGTCGATGGGCGTCTACACCGACGACGTCCTCGCCGGCGAGGCCCAGGCGGACTACATCGCCGCCCAGGACCCCCAGGCCAAGGTCCTCATGTTCTGTGGTCCCCCCGGCGTCATCTGGCCGAAGATCCGCTGCGACGCGTTCAAGGCGCGCCTCGCGGAGCTCGCGCCGGACGCCGAGGTGCTGGCCGAGAAGTTCCACCAGATGGACCGCGCCGTGGTCGCCGACCAGGCCGGGAACACCCTCCAGGCCTTCCCCGAGGCGACCTGGGTCTACAACAACACCGACCTGCAGGCGAAGGGCGTCATCGACGCGCTCCGCGCGCTCGACAAGAGCGCCGGGGACGTCAAGGTCACCAACCTCACGATGACCGAGGAGCTGGTGGACCTCTGGCAGCAGGGATGGGTGCAGTTCGCCGTCGCCGAGCGGCCGGTGCTGCAGGGCCGACTCGCCGTGGACCAGATGGTGAGCGTCCTGATGGGCGAGCAGCCCCCGGCCACGTGGCAGATCGCGATGCCCGGCTTCGCGTACCCGGACGACGTCGAGACGTTCGGCGCCACCGAGGCCGAGTGGAACTACGCCCCCGCGGACTACCGCGCGGGCTAGGCGGGCGGCGGCGGCCGGGGGCGACCCCGGCCGCCGCCAACCGTGCCGCGCTCCCGAATGAGCCGTCACCTCCCCTACGTCCTGGCCGCGCTCGCCGCCGGCGCGTTCCTCGCGGCCCAGGCGCCGATCAACGCTCGCCTGCGCGACACGCTCCGGGCGTCGGCCCTGTCGAGCGCGCTCGTCTCCACGATCGTCAGCGCCCTCGTCCTGCTGCTCCTGCTGGCGCTCACCACCCGGTCGGGCGGTGGCGCCTTCGGGGAGATCGGGCGGGGCCCCTGGTGGGCCTACCTGGGCGGGGCCTGCGGCGTCGTGTTCCTCGTCGCCTCGCTCGTGGCGGTGAGCCACCAGGGCGTCACGATCACCTTCGTCGCGGTGGTGGTCGGCCAGGTCGCGGCGGCGATCGTCATCGACCGGTACGGGCTGCTCGGCGTGGCGCCCATCGCCCTCGGCTGGGAGCGGATCGTGGCCGCCGCGCTGCTCCTCGTGGCGCTCGCCCTCCTGCTGAAGAGCTCCGCCGGGCTGTGAGCCCGGGCGGCGCTCAGGAGGGCAGCGCCACCCGGCGGGCCCGGAACCCGGTCACGAGGACCTCGACGCACCGCTCCACCTCGTCGGCCACCTCGTGGAGGTCCCGTCCGCGGGGGTCGATGAGCCAGTGGGTGTTGGCGCCGAGCACCAGCGCGCGGATCATCCGTGACAGCACGACGGCGTCCTCCTCGGGCACGCCCTCCTCGACGAGGACGGGGACGATGTCCTCGTCCAGCGTCGCGTAGTAGGCGGCGAGAACCGCCTTCGCCGCGCCCAGCCGCGGGGCGCTCGAGATGAGCGAGACGAGCGCGCTGAGCCGCGGCGGGTCGTCGACCATCCCGCGGGCCAGCGAGGCCGCGATCCCGCGCCCCCCCCGGCAGCTCGCCGCGCCCGACGCCGGCGCCGTAGGTCGTCATGAGCAGCGCCCGGGCCAGGTCGGCGATGAGCTGCTCCTTCGAGCCCAGGTTGTACTGGACCGTCCCCTTCGACACCCGGGCCCGGTTGGCGACGGCCTCGATGGTGAGGCCCTCGATGCCGCGCTCGGCCAGCACGGACATCCCCGCGCGCAGGAGCGCGTCGCGCGTCTCGAGCCAGTCCTCCATGGAGCGTGCCGGTCGCGGCACCTCGCCTCCTCTCCACGCTTCCCTTACATCGTCAGGCAGGATGGTCCGCCGCGGACATGGACGCGGGGACAACGCTGGCGCCCCGGGTTTGGCCACCGGGTCGGGCGCGGGCGGACGGGCGTTATTCGGACGACCGTACGGAGAACCGTAGAGGGTGCAGGGGGTTCCCGCGATGGCCGGGCGCACAACGGCCCCCCGCGCGCCCCGCCGCCGGGGGCCGATGCCGTCGGTCCCCCCACGCCCCAGACTGGCCTCCGCAGCCACGACAGGGGAGGCCATGACCGACCGAGCGAGCATGTTCACGGAGCGCCACGCGCGCATCCGCAACCGGATGGCGGAGGAGGGCCTCGACGCCCTCATCGTCTACTCGAACGCCAAGGCGCGCGGGTGCGTCCGCTACATCGGCGACTACTTCGTGCGGCACGTCGGCGCGCAGACGCGCCCCGACGGCAGCTACTACACGTTCGGCAACTGCGCCGTGCTCTTCCCGATCGAGGGCGAGCCGGTCCTGGTGACCGACCAGCCGTGGGACATCGAGCGCGCGAAGGAGCTCTCGATCTTCCCGGAGACGCACTACGAGCCGGACATCGGCGCGAACTTCGCGCGCCGGATCGCCGACGCCGGCTACGAGCGCGTGGGCATCGACAACTGGTTCATCTTCCCGGCGATGCACTACCTGCCGCTCGTCGACATCGCGTCGGGGACGCGATTCGTGCCGACGATGCTGATCGAGGACACCTACAAGGTGAAGAGCCCGGAGGAGATCGAGCTCGTCCGCATGGCCGAGACGATCGCCGTGAACGCGGTCCAGGCCGGCATGGCGGCGGTGCACGTCGGGGCCGCCGAGCACGAGTTCGCGATGGTGGCCGAGTCGGTCATGCGCACCGAGGGCGACCTGGAGCTCGCGGCGAGCTCCATCGTGGCCGGGGGCGTCAACACGAGCACGGCGAGCGGCCTCCCCACCGCGGCGAACTCGTACGTGATGAAGAGCGGCGACTGGGCCATGTTCGACATCTGCCCGAGCTACATGGGCTACGCGGGCGACATCTGCCGGATGGTCGTCGCGGGGTCGATGTCCGATCTCGACCCGGACATGAAGAGGCTCTACGACGTGACCCGCGCGATGAACGAGGCCGTCATCGACTTCATCCGCCCGGGGGTGACCCCCTGGCAGATGAACGAGCTCGCGCAGACGGTGGCGGACGCGGGCGGGGTGGGCGAGTTCAAGATCCCGCTCCTGGGCCACAGCCTCGGCCTCGACATCCACGACCCCCCGGACTACTACTACGACGACTCGCCCCTCGAGGAGGGGATGTGCATCACCGTGGAGCCCTGCCTGCTCGTCCCGGGCGTGGCCGGCACCAGGGTGGAGGACGTCGTCCTGGTGACGGCGGACGGCTGCGAGGTGCTGTCGGGAGCAGCCTCGCGGGAGCTCGTCGCGACCGGCGACTGAGCCCGGGCCGCCGGGCCTCCGTCAGGGGGCCTGGCCGCCCTTGTCCCGCCGGGGCTCGCGGAGGGTCCCGGCGTGGGCCTTCGCCTCGGGGTCGCGGCGGCTCTTGGCGAGGCTGGCGACCGTCGTGACGAGGAGGACCACGCCGATCACGGCGAGGGAGACGGGGGTCGTGATCTCGGGCACCCAGTCCCAGTGCAGGTGGCCCCAGTGCAGGACGAGCTTGGCCCCGATGAAGGCCAGGATCACCGAGAGGCCGGTCGAGAGGTAGACGAGGCGGTCGAGCAGGCCGGCCACGAGGAAGTAGAGGGCGCGCAGCCCGAGCAGGGCGAAGGCGTTCGCCACGAAGACGATGTACGCCTCCTGGGTCACGCCGAAGACGGCCGGGATCGAGTCGAGGGCGAAGAGGAGGTCCGTCGTGCCGATCGTGAGCAGCACGAGGAACATCGGCGTGAGCATCTTGCGCCCGCCGAGGCGCGTGATGATCTTGCCGCCGTCGTAGTCGTCCGTGATCGGGAACCGTTTGCGCGCGAACGCGACGAGCTTGTTGTCCTCGATCGTCGGGTCCTCGTCGCGGTGGCGGAAGAGCTGCACCGCGGTGAGCAGCAGGAGGAGCCCGAACAGCAGGAAGGCGAACGAGAACGCCGCGAGCAGCGCCGCGCCCAGGGCGATGAACACGGCCCGCATCAGCAGGGCGAGGATGATCCCGAAGGTGAGCACCCGTTGCTGGTGCTCGGCGGGCACCGCGAACGTGCTCATGATGATCACGAAGACGAACAGGTTGTCGACGGAGAGGCTCTTCTCCACGACGTAGCCCGCGAAGTACTCGGTGCCGTAGTCCCAGCCGGCGACCATGCCGAACACCACGCCGAACGCCACGGCGACGCCGATGTAGAAGATCGACCAGGCGACCGCCTCGCGGAATCCCACGGCATGGGCGCGCTTCCCGCCCGTGGCGAAGAGGTCCACGGCGAGCAGCGCGACGATGAGGGCGATCGTCGCCGTCCAGGCGACGAGGGTCACGTCGAGCACGCCCCCCATGATGAGGCATCGCGCGGTCGCCTGCCGGGCGCGCGGATGAGAGTTCCCTCATCCGCCGGGCGGATCAGCCCCCGTCGACCCTCCGGACGCCGTCCGCGTCCACCACGAAGTTGCCGGTGGAGCCGTCGAACGCCATGGCCCCCTCGCCGATGTCGGCGCTCAGGCCCTCCGGGTTCCCGGCGCGGAGCCAGAGGCCGCCCTCCCCGAGCGGGAACGTGTGCGGCGCGTCGCCGGTGACGAAGCCGGAGAACAGCAGGCGCCCCTCGCGCGTCCCGCCGGCGTGCACCTCCACCCAGGAGCCGCCGCCGACGGCGGAGAGGTCCAGGCGCAGCGGCTCCGGCGACGCCGGGGCGGTCGCGAACGCGCTCGACGCCGGGACCGTGTTCTCCGGCGGGTCGCCCAGGTAGGCGGGGAGGCCCACCGCCAGGGCGGCGGCGCAGCCCAGGGCGAGCGCGGCGCCCAGCACCAGCCGGGGGCGCAGGGCGGCCCCGGCGCGGGCGGGGCGGGGCGCGGCCGGGGGCGTCGCGGGGGCGGGCGCGCCGGCCGGGCGCGCGGCGAACGAGGCCGCGCGCAGGTCGGCCTCGCCCATGTCGGCGTCCTCCAGCCGGGCGCCGTCGAGCAGCGCGCCCTCGAGCCGGGCCCGGAAGAGGCGCGCGCCGCGCAGGTCCGCCCGGCGCAGGTCGGCGCCGGTGAGGTCGGCGTCCGTGAGGTCGGCGGCGCGGAGGTCGTACCCGGAGAGCACGGCGCCGCGCAGGTCCGCACCCGCCATCGAGAACGGGACGGGTCCCTCGCCGTCCTCCTCCGCCGGGGGCCGGTCGCCCCAGGTGGTCGAGAGGAGGTTGGCACGGGCCAGGTCCGCCCCGGCCATCCGGGCGCCGGAGAGGTGGGCGCCGCTCAGGTCGGCGTCGCGCAGCACCGCGCGGCGCAGGTCGGCGTCGGCGAGGTTGGCGTCGTCGAGCCGCGCCCCCGTCAGGCGGGCGCCGCCCAGGTCGGCGCCGGCGAGCGCCGCGTTGCGCAGGTCCGCCCCCGCCAGGTCGGCGCCCGAGAGCACCGCCCCGCCGAGGCGCGCGCCGCGCAGGTCGGCGCCGCGAAGGTTCTCGCCCGTGAGGTCGGCGCGCCGCAGGTCGGCGCCGTGGAGGTCTGCGCCCTCCAGGTCCACGCCGCCGCGGTTCGCGCGCCGTCCACCGCGCCCGCCGAGCCACCGCCCGTGCGCGCGCAGCATCGCCGTGGGGCTCGTGCCCCGGCCCGGCCGTCCTGCGAACCCGCCCATCCCCCGCCGGCCTCCCTCGAGACGACCCCTCCCGCATCGTCCGCGGGAGAGGCCGTCTTGAGCGGGCGGCCCCAATCAGCGGAAGGAGGCCCAGCCCCTCGGCGCCAGGGTGCCCAGGTCGCTCCCCAGGATCCCCGTGTCGGAGACGGTGTAGAGCGTCCCGCCGACGACGAGGGAGCGGCGGACCGGCGCCCAGTCCACGTCCGGGTCACCGGGGTGCCCCACGCGGGCGATCGGCGTGATGCCCGTCGCGCGGTCCACGTTCAGGCCAACCGCGCCGAGGAACGGGCGCGTGCCGGAGGTGCCGTAGGTCTGCACCGGCAGCACCAGGAGCTTCGTCGCCGGCCACCAGAGGAACGCGTGGTGGTCCGACTCGGCCTCGCTCCAGTCCGTGTCGAGCGACCGCTGGGCGATGCGGGTGGGCCTCGCCGGGTCCGAGACGTCGAACAGGGAGACCTGGGTGCCCTGGGTGCGGCCGTTCGTGTCCGCCGCCTGGCCCACGCCGATCAGGGTCGTCTCGTCCACCGGGTGCAGGTAGGACGAGAAGCCGGGGATCTTGAGCTCGCCGCGCAGGACCGGCTTCGCCGGGTCGGACAGGTCGAGCGCGTAGAGCGGGTCGGTCTCGCGGAAGGTCACGACGTAGCCGCGGTCACCGAGGAACCGGACCGAGTAGATGCGCTCCCCGCGACCGAGGCCGCGGACCTCGCCGGTGCGCACGAGGCGCCCGCCGGACTCGCCGAGGATCGTCACCCGGCTCTCGCTGGGCTCGGCCTCGTCGTCGGACTCCCACCACTCCGGCTCCTCCGTGGTCGCCACCCGCAGGTGGCCCTCGTGCTCCGAGAGGGAGAACTGGTTGAGCGGGTAGCCGGCCACCACGCCGCTCGCGCGGTAGGTGGTCTGCGCCGGGTCGGACGTCTCGAGCTTGTGGATCTGCGTCGCGCCGCGCGGCGGGGCCGCGGCGCCGTCCACCTGCGGCGCCCACCGCGGGGTGGCGACGTAGAGGGCGGACGGCGAGGCGTACACCACCTCGCCGTCGGTCAGGATCGTGTCGGTGTCGGTCAGCGTGAGGCCCTGGCCGACGCCGATGGTGAGCACGGTGATCGTCCCGAGCCCGGCGTTCTGGGTCGGGCGGCTCACCGCGCCGCACGGGATGCCGCGCCGGACCGTGACGCCGGTGGCCGTGTCGCGCACCGTGACGCGCGGCAGCCACGCGCCCGCGGGAGCGTTCCTCACGGCGCTCCGGTTGGCGCGCTGGGCGGCCCGCCGGGCCGGGGCCGTGTCGGCGGCCGGGGAGGTCTGGGGGATGCGGGGGGCCGCGGTGCCGCTCACCACGAGGCGGACGGTGCCGTCGGCGCCGCGCGCGGCCACCAGGCCGCCGTCGGCGCGTACGCGCGACACCTCGCGCGGCGTCGACGGGTCGCTCACGTCGAGCGCCACGACGACGGTCACCGGCGGCCCCCACGCGGGGACCGTCATGTCGGCGATCCGCGACGTGGCGGGGAGGGGGACGGCGCCGCCGGACGCGTCGCCGATCACCACGAGCCGGTCGCCCATGAGCAGGAGGCCGGTCGGGCTGACGCCCTTGACCGTGGTCTCCCCGATGCGCCGGGGCGCGCCGGCCGTCACGTCCACCGCCTCCACGCCGCCGGCCGCGATGGCGAACACGGTGCGGCCGTCGGTCTCCACGAGGTCCGGCTCGTCCACGCCGGCCTCCTGGACGTTCGTGTCCGAGAAGTCGACCCCGGCGGCGGGCGCCGCGGCCCGCAGGGGCGACGAGGCCACCGGCGAGTCTTCGGCCACGGGCGCGGACGGCATCGGCACCGGGCGCGCGTTGCCGAGGCCCCACGGACCGGTCTGCGCCAGCGCCCGGCCGCGCACGTGCGCGAGGAACCGCTCGCAGGAGGCGAAGCGCGCGAGCGCGGGCTTCGCCGGCCGGGCGGCGTCCTCCAGGGCCGGATAGGCCGAGTGGGGGGAGGGCTCGGGTGGCCCCGTCGCGCCGCCGCCCGTGCCCACCGCGACGGCGATCGCCGTCACGCCCACGGCCGCCGCCGTCCCCACGATCGCGAGCCGCCTCATCCGCCACCTCCGCCGGTCAGCGGGTCCCCAGGGTGGACCCCTCGGGGATCATCCGCCGCCACTGCCCGTCACGTCACGGGCGCCGGCGGATCAGACCGCGCGGGCGGCCTCCGCGGCCGGGGCGGGGCTCAGGTCCATGGCGTCCGCGATGAGCTCGTAGGAGCGGCGCCGGGCCTCGTGGGAGTGGACGATCGTGACCACGAGGAGCTCGTCGGCGCCGTACTCCTCGGCCACGGCCCGCAGGCCGTCGGCGACCGTGGCCGGGCTCCCGACGACCATTCGGCGCGAGCCGCGCCGCATCGGCTCGCCCGGCGCGGGGCGGCGCCGCGCGCCGTCCTCGCGCAGCCACTCCTGGGCGCGCTCGGGCGTCGGCACCGCGATGAGCTGCCCGCGGCGCAGCAGGCGCATCGCCATCGTGACGCTGGCGGCCAGGTGCTCCGCCTCCTCGTCGGTGGGGGCGCAGATGGCCGAGACGCCCACCATCACCCGCGGGGCCTCCAGCTCGGCGGACGGCTCGAACCGCTGCCGGTAGTCGGCCGCCATGCTCGCGCCGAGCGGGTTGATGAAGTCGGCGAACGCGTACGGCAGCCCGGCCTCGGCGGCCCACAGCGCGCTCTGCGGCGACGACCCCAGCAGCCAGAGCGCCGGGGCGCCCGGCAGGCCGGGGAGGGCGGCGAGCCGGGCGAACGGGTGGTCGCGCGGCAGCTCGTCGCGCAGGTACGCCATCAGCTCGCCGAGCTGCTGGGGGAAGTCGTCGGGCGACGCCTCCCGCCGGTCGCGCTGCAGGGCGTAGGTCGTGGTGGGGTCGGTGCCCGCCGCCCGGCCGATGCCCAGGTCGATGCGGTCCGGGAAGAGCCCGGACAGGACCGAGAACGACTCGGCCACCTTGAGGGGGCTGTAGTGCGGGAGCATCACGCCGCCGCTGCCCACCCGCATCGTGCGCGTGGCGGAGGCGATCGGGCCGATGAGGGCCTCGGGGCTCGCGCCGGCGAGCATGGGGCCGCCGTGGTGCTCGGCCACCCAGTAGCGGCCGAAGCCCAGCCCCTCGGTGTGGCGGGCCAGGTCGATCGTGTTGCGGAGCGCCTGGGACCCGTCGGATCCCTCGGGCACGGGGGACTGGTCGAGGACCCCGAGCCGTATGGGTGCGCCGCCGCTCACCACCCCATCGTAGGAGGGCGGGGCGGCGGCGCGCCCCGGCCGCGGCGCCCGGTCACCCGGGCGCCGCGGTGGACGATCAGTTGATCGGACCGGAGTCCGGGCTCTTCCACCAGTCGAACAGCTGCTGCACGTTCCCGTCCGGTGCGATGGCGACCGCGACGAGGTTGTGCTTGGTGGAGTTCCAGACGATCCAGGCGCCGGCGTCGGTCTTGAAGCACACGACGCGGTTGTCCGGGCCGTCCCACGTGCCCTCGGCGGGGACGCCCTCGGCGCAGGTCTGACCCTGGCCGCGCTCGATGTTGTTCTGGTCGAGGTAGCCCTGGTAGGTCGACTCCATGTCCGCCGTGCTGCCGAACTCCTCGTAGTACACGCGGTGGTTCGGCGTCTCGCACCGCACGCTCGCGGTCGCGAGGCCCGCCCGGGCGCCCTCCGAGGTCCGCACGCAGTCGTCGGCCGTGGCGGACGGGACGTGGGTGAGGAGCGAGATCTCCGCCGCGTTCGGGAACGGGTCGGAGGCCGTCGTGTCCGTCGGCGGGGTCGTGGTGGTGGAGGTCGTGTCCGTCGGCGTGGTCACGGTCTCCGGGGCCGCGGGGGCGCCGGCGACCCGGGCCTGCCACGCGGTGATCGCGGCGCGGACGGCGTCGGTCACCGGCGTCGTGCCCGTCTGGGCCTGCTGGATGCCGTACACGTAGGCGCCGTCGGCGAAGAGGATCTGGGTGCCGGTCACCTGGGTGCCGTCGCCCGTCGCGCCGGCGAGGTCGACGCCGCGGGCGCCGCCCGCGTCGTCGAGGGTGAACGGGGTCGCCGTGATGCCCGGCTCGTCCGTCACGGTGCTGAGCTGGGTGACCACCTGGTCCACGACGCCCTGGGCGGAGCCGTCGTTCACCTCGGCCACGAACGCGAGGGCGTACGCGCTGTCGCCGGCGTCGTACTTCGTGAGGAGGCCGCGCTTGAAGCCCGCGGCGGTCAGGGTGGCCGTGTCGGCGTCGGAGTCCTCGTTGTCGCTCACGGCGTCGATGAAGTCGTCGAGGTCGACGACCTCGGTCGACTCCTGCGGGTACACCCCGTACTCCGCGGAGGTGGGTGCGCGCTGCTCGAGGGTGAGCGGCTGCGCGGTCGCGGTGGTCGTGCTCTCCGTGCTCGCGGAGGTGACGACGACGGTCGTGGTCCCCCCGCTCGAGCTCTCGCCGCCGCAGCCGGCGACGACGGCGCCCGCCACGGCGACCGCCGCGCAGGTCGCGGCCAGGCGCCTCAAGGTGGATGTGCTCACTGCCCCTCGTTCCCCTGTGTTTTTCGCTGGACGCGCACGTGATCGGTCCGGAGCGCCCCGAAATGAGGACCGGGGCGGTGGCCGGGACGTTACGGAACCGCCCCGGTCCGATTGCACCCACCGGAGGGTCAGGCCGCGTCGCCGGAGGGCCAGGCCCCACCCCCCGGTTGGGGGCCGCGTAGGGGTCTCCTGTGGATCCCGTCTGAACGCCCGTTCCGCGCTCCAGAGCGCCGCCGCGGCGTCGATGCCCGGGATGACCACCACGGAGGAGGCATCGTGATCAGCGCCATCGGCGGGGCCGGGTCCCCGCAGCGGACGGAGGGCATGACCGGACCGGGCGGGCCGGGCGGCCCCATGCGGCAGGCCATGGCCGGGGCGGCGGAGCTGCTGGGGATGGGCGAGGCGGAGCTGGGGCGCGCCCTGCGCGGCGGGTCCACGCTCGCCGAGCTGGGGGCGCAGAGGGGCGTGTCGACGGACGACCTCGTGGCGTTCGTGGCCCAGGGCCTGGAGGCCGTCGGCCCGCCCCCGGGTGCCGAGGGGGTGGACGCCACGACGCTCGCGAAGGGGATCGTGGACGGCACCGCGGGGCCCGGTCACGGGCGTCCCCCGTCAGGTCCCCCGCCGGGCGGCCGCCCCGGGGAGCGCCTGGACGCGCTCACGGGCGCGCTCGGGATGGACGCCGAGAGTCTGTTCGCCGAGCTGGAGCAGGGCGGCAGCCTGTCCGCCATCGCGCAGCGTCAGGGCGTCGATTCCACCCGGCTGCACCAGCTCCTCACGGGTCCGATGCGTATCGACACCGCGGCCTAGGGCTGGGGGTCGGGGCCGCCTCGCGGGGCGTGGCTCAAGTGAGCCACCCTGGTGGCGCGAGCGCGCCATGGCGCCAAAGCGCGACCGCGCCACTCGAATGGCTCACTTGCGCCATGAGCCGAGATCCCGGTGTTCATCGCGGATCTCGGGAACGGCCCAAGTGAGCCATGGGCTCATGGCGCGACCGAGCCACTCCGGTGGCCCAAGTGAGCCATCCCCGAGGAGCGGGGGTCAGGCCTTCCCGTAGACGGGGATCGCCGCCCCGGTCACCGCGGACGCCTCGCGCGAGCAGAGGAAGGCGACGACGTCGCCGATCTCGCGCGGCTGGACCCAGGTGCCGTGATCGGCATCGGGGTTGGCGGCCCGGTTGGCCGGGGTGTCGATCACCGAGGGGAGGACGCAGTTGACGGAGACGCCGTCGCGGCGGACCTCCTCGCTCGCGGCCTCCACCAGCGCGATGACCGCCGCCTTCGACGCGGCGTAGGCGCTCGCGCCGGGGAACGGCCGCCAGGCGGCCCGGGACCCGACGGCCACCACCCGGCCGGCGCCGCGGGAAGCCATGCCGGGCAGCACGGCGCCCAGCGCGATCGCCACGGAGCGGGCGTTGAGGGCGAACTGGCGGTCCCACTCGTCCGTGCTCATGTCGCCGAGGGGGTGCCCGTCGAGGTAGCCGCCGACGAGGGGCACCATGCCCCACACCGGCCCGGACGCCTCCACCAGGCGGCCGAAGTCCTCCGGGTCGAGCACGTCGCAGCGCTCCAGGCGGCAGCGGCCGCGGAGGTCGGCGGGGAAGTTCTCCAGCTCCCGCTCGACGATCCAGGTGACGACGATGTCGTGGCCCGCGTCCGCCAGGGCCCCGACCACGCCGATCCCCAGCCCACCGGTGCCCCCGGTCACGATCGTGACGCCATCGCCGCGGCTCATGCCGTTCCCTCCTCCATCGTGGTCTGCGGCCGAGCCTCGCAGGGTGCGGCCGCGGGCGCCAGCGCGCCACGGCCCAGCAGACGCGGCCCCAGCCACGCCAGCGCGGCCGCGCCGAGGGCGAGCGAGGTGAGGAGCGCGGTGGCCTGCACGGCGACGCTGAAGGCCAGCGCGGTGGTGGCCGGGATGCCGTAGGCGAGGGCGAGCACGGGGACGAGCACGACCTCGCGCGCGCCCGCGCCGCCCGGCGCGATCGGCAGCGCGCCGGCGAGGGCGATGAGGCAGAAGGCCAGGGCCGCCGCGCTCGCGGGGGCGCCGAGGGCCATGAGCAGGGCGGCCAGGCTCAGGAGGCGGGCGACGACGAGGACGGCCCCGAGCGCCAGCGCCGTGCGGGCCGCGGGGGCGTCGGTCACGACGGCCGCGCCCTCTCCGATGCGCTTCGCGGACGCGCGGGCGCGCCGCGGCACGAGGGCGCCGAGGTGCCGGCCGGCGCCGAGCCTCCAGGCGATCGCGACGCCGATGAGGGCCACGACCGCGGCGAGTGCCGTCCAGCGCAGCCCGGCGGCCGGGCCCGGCAGGGGCACGATCAGCGTGAGCCCCACGACCGCGACGGCGGTGACGGCGGCCTCCACCAGCTTGTAGCCGGCGATGCCGCCCACGATGCGCAGGGTGCCGGCCTCCGCGCCGCCCGGGTGGCGCCGCACGAGGGCCGCGCGCGCCGTCTCGCCGAGGCAGGCGGGCAGCACCTCGCAGGCCGCGCGGGACATCCAGTGCATGCCGAGCGCGGTGGGCAGCGGGACCCCGCGCACGCCGCCCGACGACTGGCAGACCGCCCACATCGCCCCGCCGGCCGTCTGCGCGACGGCGAAGAGGGCGAGCGCGGCGGCGAGCATCTGCGGATCGGCCCCGCCGAGGGCCGAGGCCGCGGCGCCCAGGTCGATGCGCGTGGCCCCGTACACGGCCACGGCGACGAGCGCGGTCACGAGGGCGGCGACGCCGATCGTGCGCACGGAGGGGGACCGCCGTCGGGCGGCCGGGGTGTCGGGGCGGAGGGGGTCCAGAGGAGGGGGCTGCGGAGGGCTCGCGGCCGGCGGGCACGGTAGCAGCGCTCCCGCGGCCCGCCGCGGGCGCAGGGTTCCCGGGGCCCCTCCGCGACGCTCGCGCATGCATCCGCGCGTCACGGCCATGGAAACGCTCATGCCGGTGCGGTGGGATGGGCGTGTCGAAACGGACCGCCCCCGTTCGTCGCCCTGTCGACGGGACCCACACGAGGAGGAGAGGGATGCGGAGGCTGGTGGTTCAGGAGTTCGTGACGCTCGACGGGGTGATCCAGGCGCCGGGGGCGCCGGACGAGGACCGCGAGGGGGGCTTCACGCAGGGCGGCTGGCTCGTGCCGCTGCTCGACGACGTGTTCATGGAGCGGATCGTCGCCTGGGTCGCCGACGCGGGCGCCCTGCTCCTCGGCCGTGGCACCTACGAGACGTTCGTGCAGCACTGGCCGCTCACGGAGCCGGACGACCCGGTGGGAAGCGTCTTCAACGCCATCCCCAAGTACGTCGCCTCGCGGACGCTGTCCGCGGCGGAGTGGGAGGGCACGGAGGTGATCGCCGACGTCCCCGGGGAGGTGCGCGCGCTCAAGGAGCAGGAGGGCGGCGAGATCCAGGTGCACGGCAGCGCCGGGCTCATCCTGACGCTCCTGCGCGAGGACCTCGTGGACGAGCTGCGCCTGATGCTCGCCCCCGTCGCGGTCGGGCCGGGCAAGCGCCTGTTCGGCGAGGGCACCTCACCGGGCGCGTTCGAGCTGGTGGACCTCGAGCGCCTGCCCACCGGGATCGTCCTGCAGACCTACCGACGTGACGGCGCCCTCACCATGGGCTCCTTCGGACTGGAGACGGAATAGTGGCCACGGTCTTCGCACAGCTCTCGATCTCCCTCGACGGCTTCGTCGCGGGCCCCGACGACGGCGTCGACAACCCCATCGGGACCGGCGGCGAGCAGGTTCACGAGTGGGCCTTCGGGCTCCGCTCGTGGCGCGCGCCGCACGGGATGGAGGGAGGCTCGGAGGGGGCGAGCGACGACGTCATGGCGGCGCTCGTCGCCCGCCCGGGCGCCGCGGTGATGGGCCGGCGCATGTACGACCACGGCGAGGAGCCCTGGGGCCCCGAGCCGCCGTTCCACCACCCGGTCTTCGTCGTGACCCACCGTGCGCGCCCGCCGCGCGAGTGCGAGGGCGGCACCACCTTCCACTTCGTCACCGAGGGCGTCGCGTCGGCCGTGGCGCAGGCCAGGGAGGCCGCCGGCGGCCGGGACGTGCAGATCACCGGTGGCGGCGACGTGGTGCAGCAGGCGCTGGTGGAGGGACTGCTGGACGAGCTCATCGTGCACGTCACCCCGGTGCTGCTCGGCGGCGGGGTCCGTCTCCTCGACCGCGCCGCGCTGGCGGGCGTGACGCTGACCCAGGAGCAGGTCGTCGTGGGTCAGGGGGTTGTGCATATCCACCATCGGGTGATGGGGTAGCGCCCATGTCGCTGGACGACTGGATCCTGGTCCTCCACCTCCTGGCCGCCTTCGCGCTGGTCGGGGCCGCCACGGCGTTGTGGATCGTGATCGTGGCCGTCCGGCGCGCCGAGACGCCGAGCGGGATCGCCGGGCCCCTGCGGCTCGTGGCGCCGCTCAACGCGGCATCCGGGGTCGGCGCCGTCGGCACGCTCGTCTTCGGGATCTGGCTGGCCATCTCGCTGGAGGGCTACGAGGTCTGGGACGGCTGGGTGATCGCCGCGATCGTGCTCTGGGCCGCGGCGGGCTACACCGGGGACAAGGCCGGGCGGGAGTACGCGGGGCTCGCCTCCCGCGCCGGTGAGCTCGCCGACGGCGGGGACGCCTCGGACGCCGGCTTCCTCGCGAAGGTGCGGGCCTCGCGGCCGCTGGCCCTGCACGCGATCGCGTCGGTCCTCGTGATCCTGCTGCTGGCCGACATGATCTGGAAGCCCGGTGCCTGACCTCACGCTGTCCATCCGGCCGGACGAGTGGAACCTGCCGCTCTTCGTCCACGTGCTCGGCGCGATGGTGCTGGTGGGCGGCCTGGCCGCCTGCGCGCTGGCGATCTCCCGCGCGAAGGGCGATCAGCGGATGCTGCGCCTCGGGTGGCTGTCGCTGCTCGTCGTGGCCCTGCCGGGCTGGTTCGTCATGCGGGCCGGCGCCGAGTGGAGCTACTTCGAGCAGGGCTGGGACGACGTGCCGAGCGAGCCGACGTGGCTCGGCATCGGCTACGCCACGGCCGACATCGGCGGGGTGCTGCTGCTCGCCGGCGTCATCTGCGGGTGGATCGGCGTCCGGAAGATGCGGAAGGGCGGCGGCGCGGGGCTCCTCAAGGCCACCAACATCCTGAGCCTGATCGCCCTCGTCGCCTACGTCGTCGCCGTGTGGGCGATGGGCGGCAAGCCCTCCTGAGGCGCTAGGCCAGCCGGAGCGCGCGCGCCGCGGCGCGCGCCGTCTCCAGGGCGAAGCCGTCCCCGCCGCCCGCGACGGCCAGCGCGCCGCACGGCTCGCCGCCCTCGCGCAGCACGACCGCCCCGGTGCCGGGGCCGGCGAGCTCCCCGTCGTCGCCCTCCAGGGCGCGCCGGGCCGAGCTGATCGCGTGGTCGAGCGCCTCGCCGGGCAGGGCGCCCGGCCGCTCGGCGCCGCGCAGGCCCCCGTCGGGGTCGACCACGGCGACCGCGCACTCGATGCCGAGGTCGTCCGCCAGGTCGAGCGCGACGTTGACGAGCGCCCGCACCTCCATCGCGGTGAGGGAGGGTCGGAGGGTCACCCGGGCACAGGTGCGATCACTCAACGGTGATCAGTTCGATTTATCGGAGCGATAAGCAAACGCGCGGTATCGTACACACCGCGCCCCTGCCGGTGTCTAGTGCGGCCTCCAGGCGTCCGGCGCCTCGGAGAGGGCGGTCACGGCGTCGGGGAGCCCGCCGGCGAGCATGTCCTCCAGCGTCGTCCGCTCCAGCACGGCGCGCAGGCTCGCGCGCACCGCGACCCAGACGTCCCGGAGCGGCGCGGCGCGGCCCTCGTACTCGAGCTGCTCGGGCCGGATGCCGCGGACGCTCGCGAGCGGGCCGTCCAGCGCGCGGATGATCTCGGCCAGGGTGATCTCGCCCGGGGCGCGCGCCAGCCGGAAGCCGCCGGCCTGGCCGCGCACGCTGCGCACGAGCCCGGCGCGCTTCAGCTCGAGGAGGATGTTCTCCAGGAACGCGACCGGGATGTCCTGGCCGGCGCCGATCTGGTCACGCTTGACCGGGGCGTCGGACGCGGCCTCGAGTGCCGCGAGCTCGATGAGGGCCCGGATGCCGTAGTCGGCCTTGGCGGAGACGCGCATGCACGGTCATTCTGTCATCGCGGTCCGCCGTACAGCGTCGGCGGGCCGATCGGCGGGGCCCCGGCGAGGTTCCGGGCGAGCGTCACGACGCCGTCCACGAGCGCGTCCAGGCGCGCCGCCGCGTCGTCCGACGGCACCCCGTCCGCGAAGTCCGCGGAGGTGAGGTAGACGGCCGTCGGCGCCGCGAGCGCGCCGAAGAAGGACAGGACGTCGCGCAGGTGCCGCTCGGCCCCGAGGTAGTGGTGGTCCGTGGCGCCCATCGCGACGATGCCGACGGGCGTGTCGCGGAGGCCGTCGGCCGGGGTCTGGTCGAGCAGGTTCTTCAGCGTCCCGGTGAGCGACGCGCGGTAGACGGGGGTCGCCAGCACCAGGGCGTCGGCGCCCGTGAGCGCGGCGACCGTGGCCGCGGTGTCGTCGCCGAGCGTGTCGAGCGGGCGCCCGTCGGCCGGCGCCAGGCGCAGGGCCCCGAGGTCGATCACCCGCGCGTCCACCCCGGCGGCGTCGGCCCGGCGGGCGGCGTCGCCGAGGGCGCGGTGCAGGCGTCCCGGCGGGGTGGAGCTCCCGATGACGAACGTGACAGCGGTCATTCTTGACTTTCCTGATTGAGATTGATCACATGCCGAACCATGGCACACCACACCGCCCTCCTCCAGACCGTCCCCGACGCCGGCGTCCCCTCGCGCCTGCTGCGCCGGGCGATGGGCCACTTCGCCACCGGCGTCGCCGTCGTGACGGCACGCGACGGCGAGGGCCGCGCCTTCGGGACCACCGCGAACTCCCTCACGTCGGTGTCCCTCGAGCCGCCCCTCCTGCTCGTCTGCCTCACCCACGGCTCCGAGACCCTGACGGCGCTCCGCGCCACCGGGCGCTTCGGGGTGAGCGTGCTGGGCGCGTCCCAGCGCGAGCTCTCCGACCGGTTCGCGAAGCCCGCGTCCCCGACCACCTGGCTCGGGGTCCGCACGGCCGACGCGGGTGGTGTGCCGCTGCTCCACGGCGCGGCGGCGACGGCCGAGTGCGAGGTGCACGAGCTGCTGCCCGGCGGCGATCACGCGATCGTCGTCGGTCACGTCGTCGGCGCCGACCACGTCGACGGCCCGCACGAGCCGCTGCTGTACCACCGCGGCGCCTACGCGGCCCTCGCGGACCCCGCCCCGGCCCCGGCGCCCCCGCCCGCGGTCGAGGTGGCCCTGCCCTCACTGCTCGGCGACCTGCGGATGCTCCCGCTCGCGCCCGACGACGCGGGCGCGGTGAGCGTGGCCGTGAGCGTCGGCGAGCCGCGCGGCTCCGAGGGCGCCCTGCTCTACCTGCACCGCGGCTGCCTGCTCGGCGACGCCCTCGGCAGCGCCGTCTGCGCCGGTCGCACCGCACTGCGCGACGCCCTCGACCGGATGGGCCGGGAGGGCCCGGGGGTCGTCGTTTATCACCGCCGCGGGGACGGTGGCGCGGCCTGCTGTCTGTCGGGGGGCGCCACCGCGGCGCCCACCGAGGACGAGGCCGCCGCCGTCCGCCGTGCGGTGAGGGCGCTCTCTCTGGGCGCCCCGCGGCTCATCGGAACCTCCGACGACGCCCGCGTGCTCGCCGAGGCCGGCGTCCGCCTGGCCGGCCTCGCCTCCCACGATCACAAGGAGTCCCCCCGATGACGACCAGCATCACCGCCCCCGCGACGGGCGCCTCCGGCGCCTCCCCCGCGGACGTCGCCGAGGTCCTCGCCGTCGCCGACCGCGTGGCCGACGAGCTGCGCGCGACGGCTGCCGAGCGCGACCGCGCCAACCTCTCGCCGCGCGCCGAGGTCGAGCTGCTCCGCACGCACGACCTCCTCCAGATCCAGGAGCCCGTCGCCTACGGCGGCCGGGGCTTCAACCTGGCGCAGGCCCACCTCGTCACGCGCCGCATCGCGCGCGGCGACACCTCGATCGCGCACCTCATCGGCTACCACTTCGCCCAGACCCGCGTCGCCCAGCTCTTCGGCACCCCGGAGCAGGCCGACGCGCTCTCGCGCCGCAACGGCGCCGAGAAGCTCTTCTGGGGCGGCGTGCAGAACCCGCGCGGCGGCTCCGACCTGGTGCTCACCCGCGACGGCGACGGCTTCCGCCTGAACGGCCACCGCACCTTCGCGAGCGGCGCGAGCCTGGGCGACCAGCTCTCGGTGCTCAGCGTCTACGGCGACAAGCTGCAGCTCGTGAGCATCCCGGGTGACCGCGAGGGCTTCGTCGCCCTCGGCAACTGGGACAACATCGGCCAGCGCCTCACCGACTCCGGCGGCGTGCAGTTCGACGACGTGTGGGTCGAGCGCTCCGAGGTGCTCGGCGAGGACCCCGACGTGGGCCACCCCTTCACGCCGTACCAGACGCTCGTGACCCCGCACTGGCAGCTCGCGTTCGTCAACTTCTACATCGGCACCGCGGAGGGCGCGATCGACGAGGCGCTCGCCTGGACCCACGCGCACGCGACCCCGTGGGAGACCTCGGGCGTCGAGAACGCCGCGGACGACGACTACGTCCTCCAGACGGTCGGCGAGATCGTGAGCGAGGTGCGCGCCGCCGCGCTGCTGGCCGACCGCGCCGGCGCCGCCATCCAGGGCGCCCTCGACATCGGGCCGTCCCTCACGGAGGAGCAGCGCTCGGAGGCCGCGATCGCCCTGTACGAGGCCAAGTACCTCACCACGAAGGTCGCCCTCGACGCGACGAGCCGCCTCTTCGAGATCCAGGGCGCGCGCGCGACGACCACGAAGTACGGCTTCGACCGCCACTGGCGCAACGTGCGCACCCACACGCTGCACGACCCGGTGGCGTACAAGGCCCGCGAGGTGGGGGACTGGGCGCTGAACCAGCGCGGCCCCGGCTTCTCCCTCTACCGCTGATCGCCGGGGGAGGAGACCGCATGCCACGCCCCGACCGCACCGCGGAGCCGCTGCGCTTCGCCTACTGGGTCCCCAACGTCAGCGGGGGGCTCGTCACCAGCACGATCGAGCAGCGCACGGACTGGAGCTACGAGTACAACCGCGACCTGGCCCGGACGGCCGAGCGGGTGGGCTTCGAGTACGCCCTCTCGCAGGTCCGGTACACGGCGAGCTACGGCGCCGAGTTCCAGCACGAGTCCACCTCCTTCTCCCTCGCGCTGCTCCTCGCGACGGAGCGCCTCAAGCTCATCGCCGCCATCCACCCCGGCCTCTGGCACCCCGGCGTCCTGGCCAAGTGGGTCGCCACGGCCGACCACCTGTCCGGCGGGCGGGTGGCGGTGAACGTGGTGAGCGGGTGGTTCAAGGACGAGTTCACGCAGCTCGGCGAGCCCTGGCTCGAGCACGACGAGCGGTACCGCCGCTCGGCCGAGTTCATCACGGCGCTCAAGCGCATCTGGACCGAGGACGACGCCGAGCTGCTCGGCGACTTCTACCGGATCCACCGCTTCACCCTGAAGCCGAAGCCGCTCTCCTGGGAGGGGCGCCCGCACCCGGAGATCTTCCAGGGCGGCAACTCCTCCGCGGCGCGTCGCAACGGCGGGCAGCTCTCCGACTGGTACTTCTCGAACGGCAAGTCGTTCGAGGGCGTCCAGGAGCAGCTCGCCGACCTGCAGGCGATCGCCGCCGACGCCGGCCGCGTCGGCGGGCCGCGGTTCGGCCTCAACGGCTTCATCATCGTGCGCGACACGGAGAAGGAGGCCCAGGACCAGCTCCGCGAGATCATCGAGAAGGCCCACGTCGAGGCCGTCCACGGCTTCGGCGACGCGGTGCGTCAGGCGGGCTCGTCCACCTCGGACGGGCGCGGCATGTGGGCCGACTCCACGTTCGAGGACCTCGTGCAGTACAACGACGGGTTCCGGACGCGGCTCATCGGCACGGCGGAGCAGGTGGCCGAGCGGATCGTGGCCTACAAGCGGATCGGGGTGGACCTGATCCTCGGCGGCTTCCTCCACTACCAGGAGGAGCTCGAGGCCTTCGGCCGCGACGTCATCCCGCTCGTGCGGGAGCTCGAGGTGGCCGACGGGCTCGACCCGGCCCTCGTCCCCGAGGTCCCCGCGCTGGCACGTGTCGAGTAGCCCCACCCGTGCGCCCGCGACCCCGGCGGCCCGCCGGATCGCGAGCGCCGACGAGGCGCTGTCGGTGGCCGCCGACCTCGCTGCCTCGTTGGCCCCCGGAGCGGCCGATCGGGACCGCTCCGGGGGGCTCCCCCTCCCGGAGCTCGCCGCGCTCGACGCGAGCGGGCTCCTGGGGATCACCGTGCCCGCCGACCACGGCGGCGCGGACCTCTCGTGGGAGGTCGTGGCCGAGGTGGTGCGCCGCCTCGCCGCGGCCGACCCCGCGATCGCGCAGGTCCCGCAGGGGCACCTGCTGCAGATGGACGTGGCCCGGCTGCTCGGCGGCGCGGAGCTGCGGGAGCGGCTGTTCGCGGCCGCCCTCGCCGGGGAGCGCGTGTCGAGCTCCCTGGCCGAGCGTGGCGGCGTCCACGCCCAGGACCTGAGGACGCGCCTCGGCCGCCGCGACGGGCGTCCCGTCGTGTCCGGCCGCAAGCACTACTGCACGGGCGCGCTCACGGCGCGCTGGATCGCGGTCAACGCCCTCACCGACACCGACCGCGTGGTGCTGGTGTACGTGCCGCGCGACGCCCCCGGCGTGACGCTCGACGACGAGTGGAACGCGATGGGCCAGCGGGCGACGGTGAGCGGGTCGCTCGGCCTGGAGGAGGTCCCGGTCGACGCCGCCCTGGTGGTCGACTACTGGCGCGCGTTCACCCGGCCGCAGCTGCTCGGCGCGCGGGCCCAGCTCGTCCACGCCGCGATCGAGGTGGGCATCGCGGGCGGGGCGCTGGCCGACGGGGCCGCCTTCGTGCGCGAGCGGGCGCGGCCGTTCTTCGAGGCCGTCCTGGCCGGGCGCGCCCGCACGGCCGCCGACGACCCGTGGACCGTGCGTCGCGCCGGCGTGCTCGCCACCCGCGTCCGGGCGGCCGAGCAGCTGCTGGCATGGGCGGCGCGGGAGCTGGACGAGCTGGGGCCGTGGCCGGCCGACGCGGAGGCCGCCGCGCGCGGTTCGCTCGCGGTGGCCCAGGCCAAGGCGTTCGGCAGCGAGGTGGCGGTGGAGGTGGCGAGCGAGCTGTTCGCCATGGGCGGCGCGAGCGCGACGGACCGCCGGCACGGCCTCGACCGCCACTGGCGCAACTCACGCACCCACAGCGTCCACGACCCGGTCGACTGGAAGTACCACCACGTGGGCGCCCACCTGCTCAGCGGCACGCTGCCGCCGAACCACGGGCAGCTCTAGGGGCTGATCTAGCGGCGGCGGGCGGGCGGGGCCGAGCGGGTCGCCTCGCGGGCGGAGGCCTGGTCCTGGTCGTTGAACTCGGCGCCCGGCGGGGGCGGCACGGGGCCGTCCAGCAGCGGGTCGTCGGTCTCGCGCATCCAGGTGCCGAGGCGCTCGCGCATGTCCGCGAGCACCGTCGAGTGGTCGGCGCTCCCCACGAGGTTGTGCGCCTCGTTCGGGTCGAAGACGAGGTCGTACAAGGACTCCGGGTCGTTCGTGTGGCGCTCCCAGCCGTGGCGCAGCCAGAGGTCCTTGCTCGGGCCGTCGTCCACGTTCGGCAGCACCGGCTCGCGGCGCTCGTCGAAGCGGCGGATGTACTTCCAGCGCGACGTCCGGACCGCCCGCTGCGGCTCGTAGGCCGCGTGGTAGGTGCCCTCGGCGAAGACCTCGTCCCGCACCGCGTCCGCGCCCGCCATGAGGGGGAGCATCGAGACGCCCTGGGCGAAGTCCGGGATCGGGACCCCCGCCAGCTCGCAGAGGGTCGGGTAGATGTCGACCTGGGACACGAGGGCGTCGGACACCTGGCCGCCCCAGAAGCCGCCGGGCCCGCGCATGATGAGCATCACCCCGATGCCGCGGTCCGTGAGGGTCGACTTGGCGCCGGGGAAGGCGAGGCCGTGGTCCGTGGTGCAGACGACGAGGGTGTCGTCGCGCAGGCCGAGGCGGTCGACCTCGTCGAGCACCGCCTCGATGCCCTGGTCCAGGGACCGCGCGCTCGCGTCGAACGCGGCCTGGTCGCGGCGCGTCTCGGGGGTGTCGGGGAGGTTCGCGGGCGGGCGGACGTACCGGTCGGCGCCGGGCTCCGGCTTCACGAACTCCCGGTGGGTCTCGAAGAACCCGACCGAGAGGAAGAAGGGGCGCTCGCGCGGCGCGTCGCGCAGCACGTCGATGGCGACGGGGGCGACGTCGGAGGCGCGGGTGGTGGCGAGCTTGACGACCTCGTCGTAGCCGATCGCCGCAGGGTCCTTCGAGATGTGCTGCTCCCCGATCAGGACCGAGTGGTAGTCCGCCTCGCGGAGGGTGTGGACGATGTGCCAGCCGTAGTCGTCGAGCGACCAGCCGCGGTGGGCGAGTCCGAGCATCCCGTTCGCGTGGGCGTAGCGGCCGGTGAGCAGGCAGGCGCGGCTCGCCGAGCAGGTGGACGCGGCGCAGAACGCGCCCCGGAAGAGGACGCCCTCCTCGGCCAGCCGCTGGATCGCCGGCGTGGCGACCGGGTGGCCGTACGGCTGGACGTTCCTCCCCGTGTCGTGCGAGTGGAGGTAGAGGATGTTCGGCGGCCTCCGCCTCACGCGGCCTCCCCCGCGTGCGTGGCGGCGGCGTCCTCGGCATAGCGCTCCACCCAGTCCTTCGAGAGGGTGTCCGACTGGCGGCGCATCGTGGGCCGCGGGAGGTCCCAGGACTCCTCGAACGGGATCTCCAGGTGGCGCAGCACGGCGCGGACGGCCTGGTCGGGCGTCTCGGCGAAGTCCTCGTAGACGATGGTGAGCGGGGTGATGCCGGCCTCCGTGAAGTAGGCGTCCCAGCGCTCCTCCTCCGCCTCCAGGCCGCGCCGGAGGTGGTCGAGCACCGGGAAGCTGTAGCGGAGCCCGGCGCCGTCGCGGGCCGCCACGGCGCCCGGCGCCGCGTCCTCCCGCCACTGCCAGGTCTGGATCGCCTTCCAGAGGGAGACGGCCTGGCGCACCTTGTCCGCCCGTACGAGGCGAACGTAGCGCAGGCGGGGGAACGCCGCCGCCAGCACCCCGTGGGTCGTGTCCGGCGCGCCGGGGCCGATCGCCTCGCGCAGCCCCAGGGCCAGCCCGTCCACGTAGGCGCCCATGATCTTCGCCCCGAAGACGCCGTTGCTCGTGGTGGCCGTGCCGATGACCCAGGTCGCGTAGTCCGCGAACCCCCGGAAGCGGCGGGGGTCGAACATGAGCTCGACCCGGAAGTCCCCGTCGGGCGCGCTGAACGCCGCCGGCAGCTCGTCGGCCGCCAGCCCCGGGCCGAGGTAGTCGACCGGCCGCCGCTGCAGCCCCGTCTCCACGAGCTGCTGGAAGTACTCCTCCGGGCGCCCGGCGACGCCGGTGGAGGCGAGCGCCTCGGAGAGGAACGTGCTGCCGCTGCGGGGGGTGGTGCAGATGAGGTACGACGACGTGGGGGAGCCGTACAGATAGCGGATACCGGTCACCGCGCAGCCTCTCTCGTTATCGGGTCGATAACGAGATCTTATACGGCGCCCCCGCGTCGGGGGATCAGGCGGGGATCCCGGGCGGGCCGAGGATCTCGATGCCGTACTCGGCGGCGAGCGCGACCATCGCATCCATGTCGGGCGGGGCGGACGGCGGCGGCGGGATCTCCATGGCCCGGGCCGGCTCACCGGCGGCGCGCATGAAGCCCTCGAACCCGGCGGGCTCGGTCACGAGCAGGAAGCGGGCCTGGTCGGAGGAGACGAGGAAGGTGTGCGGGATGCCCTTCGGCCCGAACACGAACGACCCCGCCGGGGCCACGCTCACGGTGCCGCCGACCCAGAAGGTCAGCTCGCCCTCGAGCACGTAGAACCACTCGTCCTCGCGCGTGTGGACATGGAGCGGCGAGCCCGACCCCTTGCCGCCGAGCAGCTCCACGACCGCGACGGCGCCGCCGGTCGTCGCCGCGGTCGACTTGACGAGTGCGAGCGAGTCGAACGCCCAGAGGGCCTCGCCCTCACCGGGCCCGGCGACGATCGGTGCGACGGATGGGGTGGTGCTCACGGGGGTCCTCCTCGGACGGCGGGATCGGCTGCGTCAAGGCTCGCGTGGCGGCACCCGCGCCTCCATCCCCGGCTCCGGGGGTATTGCGCGCGGGCCATACTGCGCGGGTGCCCGCCTCCGACTGGCCGATCGAGCGCCTCGAGCGGGAGATCGCGGTCCTCGCCGCCCGCGGCCTGCCGCGCGACGAGTTCTTCCGCGAGCTCGCGCCCCGGCTGCGCCGGGTGGTCGACAACGACGCCACCTGCTGGCACACGATCGACCCGCAGACCCGCCTGCTCACCAGCGACGAGCCCACCGAGCTCATCGAGCGGGGCGTCTACTCGCCCGAGACGATCCACGCCGCCGGCGAGATGCTCATCCGCAGCGAGTACCTCGTCGACGACCACAACACGTTCGCGCAGCTCGCCGCCCGGCGCGTGCCGGTCGCGACCCTGGAGCGGGCGACCGGGGGCGACCCGTCCCGGAGCGCGCGCTACCGCGACCTGCTGGAGCCGTCCGGCATCCCCCACGAACTGCGCGCCGCGTTCGTCATCCGGGGCCGGACCTGGGGCGGGGTGCACATCGCCCGCCGCGCGACCAGCGGCGCGTTCGCCCAGCGCGACGTCGACGTCCTGGCCCGGATCGCGGGGGCAGTGGCGCAGGGCATCCGCGGCTCGCTGCGGTTCGACGCCGCGCGGCGTGCGGCGGGCCCCGAGGCCCCGGGGATGCTCGTGCTCGGCGCGGACGACGACGTCGAGCTGATCACCGCGCCCGCCCGGCCGTTGCTCGACGAGCTCGGGCGCGGTGGCGGGTCGGTCGACCAGGGGGAGCTGCCGAGCCCGGTCATCGCCCTCGCCGCGTTCCTTCGCAGCCGCGCCGCGGCCGACGACGGCGCCGGCTCCGTCGTCACCGTGCCCGGCCGGGACGGGTGGATCACCCTCCACGGCTCGCGGCCCGACCCCGCCGCGGGCCGCATCGCCATCGTGGTCGAACCCGCGTCGGGGCCGCGCTCGGCGACGGTCCGCCTGGAGGCCCACGGCGCGACGCCCCGCGAGCGCGAGGTGGCGACCCTCCTCGCCCGCGGCCTCACGAACGCCGAGATCGCCACGGCCCTGGTCCTCTCGCCCCACACCGTCGAGGACCACACCAGGAGCCTCTACGAGAAGGTCGGCGTCGGCTCGCGCCAGGAGCTCGTCGCGCGCGTGTTCATGGAGGAGTACCTCCCCGAGGTGATCGGGCGCACGCCGCTCACCTCGCACGGCCGATTCGAGGGTGCCTAGGAGCCCAGGGGCACCAGGCGGGTGGCCTCGGGCGCGAACGTCGCGCTCACCACGCGCCCGGGGGCGAGGCCGAGCTCCGCGGCGCGCGCGCCGGGCACGTCGGCCACCAGGGGACCGAGGCGCACGCGCACGCCGTCGCCGCGCGGGATGACCGAGGCCACCGGCGCGGTGATGCGGTTGGCCCCCGGGGCCGGCTCGCCCTCGGGCCGCACCGTGACGTCCCACGGGTGGACGACCGCGCCCACCGGGCCCTCGGGTCCCTCGGGCGCCCGGATCGCGCCGCCGTGCTCCAGCACCACCTCCACGCCCCCGCCCGTGATCCGTCGCGCGGTGCCGGTCATGAGGTTGCTGCCCGTGAAGGAGGCGACGAAGGCGTCCCCCGGCCGCGCGAGCAGCTCCGCCGGCGTGCCGGTCTGCAGCAGCCGCCCCTGGGCGATGACGCCGACCCGGTCAGCGAGGGCGGCCGCGTCGTCGAAGTCGTGGGTCACGAGCAGCGCCGGCAGGTCGAGCTCGGCCAGGAGGTCGTGCAGCTCCCCGCGCACCCGGTCGCGCGTGTGGGCGTCGAGGGCGGAGAGCGGCTCGTCCAGCAGCAGGACGTGGGGGTCGGCCGCGATCGCGCGGGCCAGGCCGACGCGCTGGCGCTCGCCGCCGGACAGCGTCCGCGGCCGCGCCTCGGCGAGGTGCGCGATGCCGAACCGGTCGAGCAGCTCGTCCACGCGGCCGCGCCCCGCGAAGCCCACGTTCTGCCGCACGGTCATGTGGGGGAAGAGCGCGTACTCCTGGAAGACGTAGCCCACGCGCCGCTCCTCCGGCGGCAGGTCGACGCGCCCGGCCCGGTCGAACAGGGCGCGGTCTCCGAGCGCGATCCTCCCCTCCGACGGCCGCATGGCCCCCGCGATGGCCCGCAGCACCGTGGTCTTGCCCGCGCCCGACGGGCCCACGAGCGCCACGGTCTCGCCGTCCGCCGCCTCGAGCGCTACCCGGAGCTCGAAGTGGCGGAGGGGAACGGCGATGTCGAGTCGGAGGTGCGCCAGAGGAGGAGGAGCTTGAGGGAGAGCAGGACGACGGCGCTGATGATGACGAGGAGCACGCCGATCGCCAGGGCCACGTCGAGGTCCACGGCGAGGGCGTCGTAGATCGCGAGCGTGACCGTCTGGGTGACGCCCTGGAGGCTACCCGCGAACATGATCGTGGCCCCGAACTCGCCGATGCCGCGCGCGAGGCACAGCGCCGCGCCGGCCCCGAGGCCCCCCGTGCTGAGGGGCAGCGCCACCCGCCAGAAGGTGCGCCCGGGCCGCGCCCCGAGGGTCCGCGCCGCCAGGATCATGTCGCCGTCGAGCGCCTCGAAGGCGGCGATCGCCTGCCGCACGTAGAACGGCCCGGCCACGAACAGGATCGCCAGCACGACCGCCGTCTGGGTGAACCCGATCTCGATGCCCAGGGCGCTGAAGCTCTCGCCCAGCAGGCCGAACCGCCCGAACGCCACGAGCAACCCGATGCCCGCGACGGCCGGCGGCAGCACCAGGGGCAGCTCGATGAGGGTGATGACCAGGCTGCGGCCGGGGAACCGCCGCCGCCCGATGAGGTAGGCGGCCGGCGTGCCGACGAGCAGCGTGATGCCGAACGCGATCGCGTTGGTCTTGAACGTCACCCAGAGGGCGTCGGTCACCGCGGGGTCGTCCAGGTGAGCCCAGGTCTGCGATGGCGGGCTCTCCACGAAGAGCGCCACGATCGGGATGATCAGGAACGCGAGCGCGGCCGCCACCGCCAGCCAGAGGACGACGGTGAACGGCCGCACGCGGTGCATCAGGAGCGCTTCGCGGGACGCGCCGGCGGGGCGGGCTTCGGGAAGCGGAAGCCGGCCGCGGCGAGGATCTTCCTCCCGGCGGGGCCCGTCGCGCGCTTCACGAAGGCGCGCGCCCCGGCGAGGTCGTCGCTCGACTTCACGACCGCGATCTCGTAGCGCACCTTGGGCTGCGCGAAGACGGGGATCTGGACCGTCTTCAGACGGGAGGCGGCGACGCGGGCGTCGGTGACGTAGACGAAGCCGGCGTCGGCCTGCCCGAGGGCGACCTTGCCGAGCACGTCCTTCACGTCGGCCTCCTGGCTCACCACGTTGCGCAGGGCGCTGGAGAGGCCGAGGTTGCGCAGGACGGTGCGCGTGTAGGAGCCCACCGGCACGCGGGAGTTCGCCACGACCAGCTTGATGCCGCTGCGGTCGAGGTCGTAGACCGAGTCGATGCCCGCCGGGTTCTCGCGCGGCACGATCAGCGCGAGGCGGTTGAACGCCAGGAACACCGGCTTCTCCACGAGGCCGTCGCGGTAGAGCTCCTGGGTCCAGTTGGGCGCCGCGGTGGCGAACACGTCGGCCGGCGCGCCCTGGCGGATCTGCAGCGCGAGGGTGTTGGAGCCGGCGAACGAGAACCGGGCCGACGGGGTGATCTTCGGGAACGTCTCGGTGAGCGATGCCGCCGCGAAGACGGTGGGCGGGTCGGCGGCGCGCGCCTGGCCGGAGACGGCGGCGCCCAGCAGCGCGAGCGCGGCGAGCGCCGTGGCGAGCACCGCCGCGGCACCCCGGGTGGTCATGGCAGCCATGTCGCGAGCCTTTCCGATGCGGTCTCGATGCCGTGGACGGGCGGGAAGGGGTCGGTCAGCACCCAGCCGCCGAGGCCCGTGAGGTAGGCGAGCTGCTGCGCCTCGCTCGCGAGCACCTGCGCGAACAGGCGGCGCAGGTCCGCGTCGGCGATGCCGGCGACCGCGCCCAGGTAGGCGGACTGGCTGAGGGACTCGAGGCGGCGGCCCAGGGTGATGGTGGCCGTCCGCGAGGCGAACGCCGCGTCGGGCAGCTCGATCTCGATGTCCTCGGGCTCGATCGCCGACTCGTTGAGGGCGATGAGCTTCGCCCGGAAGGCGTTGCGGTGGGCGACCTCGGCGGCCGTGGCCCGCTCCAGCGCCCGGCGCTCGGAGTCCGACCAGGCGACGGCCCCCCGCGCCCGCCGGTAGTACTCGGCCGAGACGTACTCGACCGTGACGCCGAAGCGCAGCCAGGCCAGGTCGCGCTCGCCCGGTGCCGCCGACGCCGTGCCGGCGCCCACGGCCAGCGCGGCGCCGCCCACCAGGGCGCCCTTCAGCAGTCCGGACCGCGTGACGCGCCCGTCCGTGCTCATGCCGCCCGCACGGGCGAGCCCGCGCCCTCCATGTCGTATCCGCCGACGAGCCCGGCACGGCTGCGGAAGCCGTCGGTCCCGAGAAGGTCGACGAGGGCCTGGGCCCCCGGGTGGTCGGCCCAGCGCCCCGCGATCCAGAGTTCCACGACGTGCTCCTCGAGTGGGATGAACGGCAGGCCCATCGTCAGGGCGGCGGGCTCGAAGGTGACGGCGGCGCATCCGGTGAGGGCCGCCCGGTGCGCGGCCTCGACGTGCCCGCGGGCGCGCCACACCGCGGGCGGCACGCGTCCGCCGGCGGCCCGCACGAGGGCCTGCTGGCTCGCCGCGCCCTCGTCGCGCTGCACCAGGGGGACGTCGCCGGACAGGACCTGCTCCAGCGAGCCGGGACCCCCGTCCGGCGGGGTCGCCACGCCCACCCGCCAGCGGGCGACGTGGACGCGCACGGCCCCCTCGGGGGCCGCGGGCAGGCGGTCCGGCGGGCCGTGGACGATGCCGGCGTGGGCGCGCCCGGTGCGCAGGGCCTCGACCGCGGTGCCGGTCGTGCCGGTGACGGCGGTCAGCCGCCGCGCGCCGCCGTGGGCGAGCATCGTGGCGCACAGCCCCAGCACCGGGTCGCATCCGACCACCAGCAGGGCGTCGCCGCCCGCGCCGGGCAGCAGCCGCACCCGGCCGCCCTCCACCACGCCGTCGGGCACGGCCCATGCCGCGTCGCCCGCGACGAGGTCGGTGAGCGGGTGCGCGACGAGGCCGTCGCCGATCCGGCCGACCACGACCGGTGTCCCCTCGGGGAGCCCGCCGGCGGGGAGCGCGACCCCGGGCTCGTCCCCGCCGAACAGGCTCTCGACGGACCGCCCGAGCGCGCGTGCGAGGCGCAGGGCGGTGTCCACCGAGGGGGCGTGGCGCCCCTGCTCGGCGCCGCTCACGAGCTGCCGGCTCACGCCCGCGCGCGCCGCGAGCTCCCCCTGGGTGAGCCCCGCCGTCTCGCGTGCCCGTCGCAGCTCCCGGTTCGCCATGACGGTTTTTCTACCTTGCGCCAGGATCCTGGCGCAACCTCAGGCGCCGGGCGGCGGACCCTCGCGTCCGGGGTCCAGGTCGAGCTCCATCCAGCGCACGTCGCGCCAGGCGCCGAGCTTCCACCCGGCGGTGCGGAGCACCCCGGCCTCGGTGAAGCCCATCCGCTCGTGGAGGCCGTTCGAGGCGGGGTTGGGCTGGGCGATGACGGCGAACGCCATCCGCAGGCCCCGGGCCCGCATCGCGTCGAGCAGGGGCTCGTAGAGGGCCCGCCCGATCCCGGCGCGGTGGCGGTCCACGTCGACGTAGACGGCGACGTCGGCCGACCACGCGTAGGCGGGGCGGGGGTGGTGCGGCCCGGCGTAGGCGAAGCCGACGACGCGGTCGTCGTCCTCGGCCACGAACCATGCGTGGGCGGCCTCCATCCGCCGGGCGAACTCGTCCGGCCCCGGGGGCTCCGTCTCGAAGGTGGCCGCCGTCTCGGTGACGTAGTGCGCGTAGATCGCGGCGCAGGCCGCCGCGTCCGCGGGGCCGGCCGGCCGGACCCTCACGGGGGCCTAGGTCCCCTCGGCCGCGAGCTGCGGCCCGCCGGCGTGGCCGGGCTCCTTGGCCGGGATGCCGTGGATCTGGTCGGGCTCGTCGTCCCGCTCGGCCATCTCGCGCCCGATCATGTACCGCAGCGCGGTGTAGAGCAGCAGGTTGATGACGAGGCCGGTGAGTGCGTAGAACTGGTCGTGGAAGAAGGCGAAGACGTCGCAGACGAACAGCCCGACCAGGACGCCCCGCAGCAGCCACCGGTACGCCTGCAGCCGCGAGTAGCGCAGCAGCACCAGCCCGACGACCACGAAGATCCCCGAGACGGCGTACGAGACGGCCTGGAACACGTGGGCCGTCGTCTCCCGCGAGTCGATCCGCGAGATGCCGGAGTCGTCCATCAGCAGGCCGATGACCGAGGCCGTCCGGACGAGCACGTAGCCGATGAAGACGAGCACGATGATCGTCCCGAACCGCGGCCGCGTGCAGAGGCGGTGGTAGAAGGCGGCGAGGCGGTCGCGCACCACCGTGAACGGGTCGAGATGCCCCTCGTGGCCGATCGGCGCCGTCGCGACCTGGTTGCGCAGCACGGGCACGAGCGGGTTCGCCTGGTCGGACCGGGAGAGGTGGCCCAGGATGCGCCGGCGCAGGATCGGCGTGAGCGCGTCGCTCTGCATGAGGTGCAGCGCGTTCGCGAGCTCGTCCCGCGGGGACATGGTCGCGGCCCACCGCCGGATGCCCGACAGGACCAGGAACAGCAGCACGAACAGCACGTACATCACGGCCACAGCGGGCTGGAAGAAGTAGCTCGTGTCCGCCGAGATGAGCTTGCCCACCTCGTCGATGAAGAAGCCGAAGCCGATGCCGCCGAGCACCGCCACGATGTGCAGGGACACCGGGTTGAGCAGCGTGAACACGATGATGAGGGCGACGAGCATGATGAGCCCGCCCCACAGCGCGTGCGCGATGTGCAGCCCGGAGCCCCCGATCTTGGGGTAGCCGCTGAGCTGCAGGATCAGCCGGATGACCAGGATGGTCGAGATCGCGCCCACGAGCATCAGCTCGATGAGGTCCGATCCGTTCACATTCCGCAGCAGCCGCCGATGAACCATGCGGGGCAGCCTACGAGAGCGGGGGACGCCTGTCTCCCGCCTTCACGCGGGGCCCCGGGTGGTACATCATCGCGCCGTGGCGGCCGCGCCGCGGCCCAGGGAGACGGAGGGGACGCACGTGGGACGTATCCGCGCCGGCTGGGCGCTCACCAAGACGAGCTGGGGTGTGCTCAGGTCGGACAAGTCGCTCGGGGCCTTCCCCGTGCTGGCGGGCATCGTCACCATCCTGCTGGCGATGGCGTTCGCCCTCCCGGCGATCCTCCTGTGGGACGACGAGCAGAGCGTGGTCGCGGTCATCATCGCCGCGGTCGGCATCTACCTCGTCACGTTCGCGGGCGTGTTCTTCAACGTCGCCCTCGCCGCCGCGGCGGCCCAGGTGCTCGACGGGGAGGACGCGACGGTCGCGAGCGGGGTCGCGGTGGCGCGACAGCGCCTCTCGGCCGTCTCCGGCTGGGCCGCGATGGTGGCGAGCGTCAACATCATCATCCGCGCCCTGCAGGAGCGCGCCGGCCCCCTGGGCGACATCCTCCTCGGGGGCCTCGCCGTCGCCTGGAACCTCGTCACGTTCCTCGCGGTCCCGGTCATCGCCCTCGAGGGCACCGGCCCCATCGAGACGCTGAAGCGGTCGGCGGGCATCTTCCGCGAGCGCTGGGGCGAGCAGATCACCGGCCAGTTCTCGATCGGGGCCGTCATCGGCCTCCTCGCGATCCTGCCGGGCGCCCTGCTGATCGGCCTCGGCGTCGTGGTCGACGAGATCGCCATCCGGTCGATCCTCATCGCCCTCGGCGTGATCATCATCCTGGTCGGCGGGATCATCTCGACGGCGCTCAGCCAGATCTTCGCCGTCGCGCTCTACCGCTACGCCACCGGCCAGGGCGCCACCGGCGCGTTCACGGAGCAGGAGCTCCAGAGCGCCGTCCGCCCGCGCCGCCTCGGCCGGGGGACCATCTGAGGATCGCCTGCGCGGCCGCCCCGGCGGGGCGGCCGCGCCGGCTCATCCGGTGACGGGCGGCACCACGGGGGTCGGCCGCAGGATCCGCGTGTCGGCCACGTCCTGCACCATGCGGGCGTTCTCCGCGAGCGCCGCGACGGTGTTACGGGCGATGCCCACGTGGCCGGCCTTGATGCGGACGCTCCCGCGCACCGTCCTCGACTGGCCCGGCTGCAGGGTCCCGATGTCCCAGACGGCGTTGCCGCGCTGCACCTTCGCGTTCCCCGAGACGAGGCCCGCGAGCCGCAGCGACGCCGGCGGCACGTCCACCAGCGTCACGGCCTTCGCCTCGACGGTCCCGGTGTTCGTGACGCGGAGCGTGAACCGCACGCGGTCGCCCACCCACGCGCGCGCCGGCGCGATCTTCACGACCTTGAGGGTGGTGTTGGGGCCACCCGTCGGGCCGACCGGCGGCGGGTTGGGCGGGTTCGGCGGGTTCGGGGGGTTGGGCGGGTTCGGGGGCGGCGGCGGCTCGTTCTCCGTGTTGCGGTAGGTGCACACCACGGAGCCGCCGGGGACCAGGGTGATCGTGACCCGGCCGCCCGTGATCTGGACCGACGCGTCGCTGCAGGTGACCCCGGACAGCGTCCAGTCGGCGGGCGCGACCTCGGAGACCGTGTAGGTCCCCGGCGCCAGGCCCGAGAAGGTGCGCGACGAGCCCTCGCCGGTGCCGTCGTCCACCAGGGTGAAGGCGCCGAGCGGGCCGGATCCCTGGAAGGAGAAGGCGGTCGGGCCGGTCGGCGTCGCCTGCTTCTCGATCTCGATCGTCCCCGGGATGATCTGGTTGCGCACCACGCAGCGCGCGTACTCGTCGGGGTCGAGCACCGGCACGGTGATCGGCAGGGTGGTGCCGCTCGTGCGCGAGATGGAGGTCGAGCCGGGGGCGTTCGCCTGGCAGTTCCAGTCCACGAGCTGGTAGCCCGGCGGTATCTGCTCGGTGAGCGAGACGGTGCTCGTCGCCTGTGCGTTCGCCGGTTGCCACTGGAACGTGGCCACCCCGTCGTTGTTGGTCGTCTCGGTGCGCGGGCCGGTGGACGGCGGCGGGGCGGGCTGCTGCCAGGTGTAGGAGCCCGGCTTGGTCGCGACGGTCGCGGTGAAGTCCCAGCCCGGGTCCGGCGTGAAGTTCCCGTCGCCCTCGTTCACCAGCTTCGTCACCGTGACCGACGCGGAGCAGAGCTCCACGGCGATCTGCTGCAGCGCCTTCGCCAGGTCGCCGAAGTCCTGCACCAGCGTGTAGTCGGCGGACGCGAACGGGACGGCCGGGTACTGGTCGAAGCCCGAGATGGCGGTGAGGCGCGTGGCGCTGGCGGGCTTGGTGACGGCGGCTCCGACGCCGATCGCGAAGACGTGCGAGCCCTGGGCCTTCACGGCGTCGGCCTCGAGGGCCGCGCGGCCGAGGGCCACCGCGTCGCCGTCCTGCAGGCCGGTCACCGGCGGGCCGGGCGGGTTGTTGCGGGCCGTCGGGTCGCCGTCGGTGATGAACACGACGAGGTCGGCGAGCTGGGCGGTGTTCGCCTGCTTGACCGCCAGGAACGCGTCCTCCCAGTTCGTCCAGCCGCTCGGCTTGTAGACGTTGGTGAGGTACGGGTTGAAGGTCGAGGCGATGGTCTCGGTGGTGACCGTCGTGTAGCCCACCTGCACCGTGGCGGTCGTCGAGAAGTCGGTGATCGAGACCTGCGCGCCCGTGCCCGCGAGGCTGTTGAGGAACGCGCGGGCGGCGTTGCGGACGGTCTCGGTGGCGCCCGAGGACTGGATCGATCCGGACCGGTCGAGCACGAGCATCACGTCGATGCCGCAGCGCGGGGGCAGGTTGGGGTTCGGTCCCGGGGTCGTCACGCGGACGGCCTCGTTGAGCACCAGCTCGGGGCTGCTGGCCCCGGTGCAGTTGGACGCGCCGCGGGCGGTGAAGCCGGCGTCGTAGGTGCCCGGGGTGCCGGACGCCGTGAGCGGGAAGCTCTGGCTGCCGCCGGAGATGCCGCTGGAGAGGCAGGCGGCGGTGCTGCCGACGCGCGCATTGGTGCCGCGCCACGTGTCCCCGCCGGTCGCCTTCGCGGAGACCTTGGCGGTCACGACGCCGCCGGGTGGCGTGGCGATGCTCGCCGCGCCGTTGAGCGTGGCGCCGGTGACCGTGAGGGCGCCCGCGGCGACCCCCTGGGAGATCGCGAGCGCCACGAGGAGCGCCATGAGGGCCAGGGTCCGGGTGGCGAGTCTCATGAAAGCGACACTAATCCACACCCCGGACCAGCGTCACCCCGGCTCCGGGGTCGGATGTATGTTCCGGCGCGTGGGGACCCTCGCCCGCTTCGACCGCGCCACGAAGCGCTACGGCTCGCGTACGGTCGTCGACGACCTGACCTTCGATGTCGCCGAGGGCTCGGTGACGGGCCTGCTCGGGCCGAACGGCGCCGGGAAGAGCACGGCGATCCGGCTCCTGCTGGGCATCGCCGGCCTCACCGACGGCGCCGTGGAACTGCTCGGCGCGCGCCCGGGCGGCCAGGGCTTCCGCGCCGCGGTGCGCGGCACCGGCTCCCTCATCGAGGCGCCCTCCCTCTACGGCAACGCGACGGCGCGCGGGAACATCGAGATCTGGGCGGTCAGCCGCGGGCTCAGGCGCACCGACCCGCGCATCGGGCGCGTGCTGGACCAGGTGGGCCTGTCGGGCCGCGGCGGCGACCGGGCGAAGAACTTCTCGCTGGGGATGCGCCAGCGGCTGGGCATCGCGATGGCGATCGTCCACGAGCCGCAGCTCATCATCCTCGACGAGCCCACGAACGGCCTCGACCCGGCCGGCACCGTCGAGATCCGCGAGCTCATCCGTTCGCTCCCATCGCGGGGCGTGACGGTGCTCGTGTCGTCGCACGTCCTCGGCGAGGTGCAGAAGACGGTCGACCACGTCGTGATCATCGCCGACGGGAAGCTGAGGATGTCCGGGGCGATGGGGGACCTGCTGGCCCAGGAGTCCGGCACCGAGTTCACGGTCGCCCTCGGGGCCGCGGACGTGGAGCGCGGTCGCGCGGCCCTGGCGGCGGCGGGGCTCACCGTCGCGGACGGCGGCCCCGGGGTCCTCCGCGTGACCGGGCAGCCCCGCGGCGCCGTCATCGCGAAGGCGCTCGCCGACGCCGGGGTCTACCCGGACGAGCTGCACCACCGCGAGAGCAGCCTGGAGGAGGCGTTCCTCGCGCTGACGGGCCAGGACCCGCCGCCCGACGAGGCCGTGCCGGAATGAGGGCGGAGCTCCTCAAGATCCGCCGCCTGCCGACGCCGGCGCTGCTGCTCGCGCTCGTCCTGCTCGCGCCCGCCGTCGCGGCGCTCATCGTCTACTTCGTGAAGCCGGACGACCCGTCCTGGTACCACGTGGCCCCCATGACGACCGCGGAGACGGTCTGCCAGATCGCCGCCGTGGTGTTCGGCGTCTGGGTCATCGGGATCGAGTTCGCCCAGGGGACGCTGCGGCGGGCCCTCACGGCGGAGCCGCGGCGCGTCCACCTCATCGTGAACAAGATGGTCGTGGTCGCCGTCGTCACCCTCGCGGGCGCCGCGCTCGCGGCCCTGGTGGCGTACTGGCTCGGGGCGCTCGCCGCGGACCTGCGGGACGTGGACTACGCGGCGGGCACCGCGGCGAAGCTCGGCGTGGTGCTCGTGGTCGGGGCGGTGCTCGTCGCGCTGCTCTCGTTCGCCCTGGGGCTGCTGTCGGAGAGCCTCACGGGCGGGATCGTCCTCGCCTTCGCCGTGCTCTTCGTGCTCAACGGCGTGCTGAGCTTCATCAGCGCGATCCGCGACTACACCTTCGGCGCGGCCCTCGCCTCCATCACGGACGCCGCCGACCCGGACACCGCCTCGGCGCTCGGGCTCTGGGGCGGGATCGGGGTCGCCCTGGCCTGGGTCGCCGTCCTCATGGTCCCCGCGCTCTACCGCTTCACGCGCTCCGACTTCAAGTAGTCCACCGCGGGCGCGTAGGCCGTGCCGGCCGCGAGCAGCGCCATCCAGAGCCCGTAGATCGCCTGCCCCTGACGCTGGAAGACGCCGGCCACCTGGTCCAGGCCGACCCCGGCCGGGTCGATCGCGAGGATGGCGGTGACGATGATCCAGAGGGCGCCGCAGATGACGGTGGTCACGCCGATGACCCGGTGGCGCGGCTCGGCGAGCAGGCCCTTCGCCATGGCGAACGAGAGGACCCCGGCGACCGTGGCCACCAGGCTCTCCCACGTGTGGATGTGGTCCATCAGGTCGTCCTTCAGGACGCACGTGGGCAGCGCCTCGTTGCACGAGCGGGTGGCGACGCCGTCGATCATCGAGCAGATGCCGCCCAGGACGAGACCCCACAGGCCGATCCGCACGGAGCGGTACACGCGGGGCAGGCGCGGCCAGAGCAGCCACGCCAGCACGATCATCGCGACGCCCGAGAGGACGTCGAGCGTGTTGAACACCCACGCGTTGCCCTCGCCCCGTGCGCCGAGGTCGCTGATGTACATGCCCGCCGGGTCGACGTGCTCGGCGAGCAGGCCCTCCAGCATCCAGTAGTTCGCCAGGAGCCCCGCGACGACGCCGGTCACCGTGAGGGCGACGTCGCCGCGCCACCAGCGGTGGGGCCCGGTCGTCGCGTCGGCGTCGTGCACGGCCGGACCCTATCCCGCGTCCGATTGCGCGGGCGGGCGGGGGCGGGCTAGCGTCGTCCCCCGGAGAGACGTGGAGGGGGTGGTGGAGTGAGGACGCGGGACGCGCCCGCGCGCGACGGCCGGGAGCCCGGGCCGCGCGACGACGCCCCGGCGCGCCGGGCGACGACCCCCGCCGTCGAGCGGTTGCTCGTGCTGCAGGGGGCTGCCGGCAACCGCGCCCTCGGCCGTGTGCTCGCCCGTGAGGTGAAGGCCCCGTCCAGCGCGGACGCCGCCGACTTCAACCCGGACGCGCTCGTCAACGACCTGCGGCGGGCCATCGACCAGTCCGACGTCGAGGTGGACGGGTTCACCGGGGACAGCGGGTGGACCCGGCAGCCCATCCTCGTGCGGTCGATCCATGCCGAGGCCGTCGTGTCGGCGCTCGAGAACCGGACCCCCGCCCAGATCGAGCGGATCTCCTCCCTCTACTCGCAGCTCGAGACCGGCGGGAAGCGGACGCTCGAGGAGGACCTCTTCGGCAACGGGGAGTCCGGGTACCCCAGCGTGCTGACACGGCGGCCCGCGTGGAACGCGCGGATCCGCGGCCTGATGAAGGGGGTCCGGGCCGAGAAGGAGGGCGGCGCGGCCACCGACGGGCGCGTCGAGGCCGACGCCGGCGAGCTCGGCCGCCTGCTCGACGGGGACGTGGACGAGGCCGACCGCGAGCGCGTATACGCCCTCCACCGCCGGCCGCCCGCGGACATGGACCGCGTCTACTCGGCGTACGAGCGCACCTTCGGCAAGTCCCTCGACGACGTCCTCAACGCCAAGCTGCCGAAGCCGGGCCACCGCAACCGCGTGCTGCAGCTGCGCCTGGGCAACACGGCGATGGCCGACGCGATCGCCATCGAGGAGAAGCGCCTCCGCATCGAGGCGCTGGAGAAGCAGCAGCAGCAGTTCCGGTACGACCCGTGGGGCACGGGTGCGAAGTCGGCGGCGGCGGAGCGCACGAAGCTTGTCGCCGGCATCGAGGGCATCCTCGAGATGAACCGGCAGGAGGCGATCGCCGACCCGGCCAACGCGCGGCTCACGGCCGACCAGGCCGCCACCGCCCGCATGGACGCGATCCTCGACCTCACCGAGAAGGAGACCGGGGAGTCCGTCGGCCAGCGCCTCTACGCGACCCTCGGCCCGGTGCAGGGGATCATCGTCGCGAAGACGATCTCGGGCTCGCTCGTCGACTCCGCCGCCTACGAGCTCGTGCGCATGGAGGCCGAGGACACGACGAGCACGGCGAAGATCACGCCGCTGCTCAAGGGCTTCCGCCCCCAGGCGCAGCACGACGTGATGGCGCGCGCCGGGGACCCGGCGACGCCGGAGGCCGAGCGCCTCGCCCTCATCGAGCCCCGGTCGCTGCAGGCCACCATCGACGCGCAGGCCAAGCAGTACACGCAGGCGTTCGTGGAGCGGTACGAGGCCCTCAAGCCGGCCAACGGGCGCACCTGGCAGCAGATCGTCGACAGCGCCGACTCGTACAACACGGACCTCATGACCGCCCTGCAGAAGGGCGGGGGCCGCATCGCCGACATCGACGAGCTCGACATCGCGATCCGCAAGAAGGACAAGCCCGCGGTGACGGCGGTGCTCAAGCGCCAGCCGCACCAGGAGGCGATCACCGCCCTTGAGCAGGCGTACGAGCAGAAGCGCGGTGTCACCCTCGAGAAGGTCCTCTTCGGGATCTTCGGCGACGACCCCGAGAAGGCGCGGTACTTCGGGCCGAAGTACGTCGGCGCGCTCCTCGGCGGGCGGGACGCGGGCCACGCCCGCGAGGCGCTGGCCAAGCCGTCGCGCGCGGCGCTGGGTGGCCAGGAGGAGGTCGACTGGATCGCGAAGCACGGCCGCGCCGAGGTCGACATCACCGAGGCGAACAGCGGGGCGATGGGGTCGCTGCGGGAGATCGGGGACGACCCCGAGACCCAGGTGATCATGAACGAGTCGGCCCGGCGGCTGGAGGCGCTGAAGGCCGAGTGGGACCGCAACGACCCGGGCGGGCGTCCCCGCGGCGTGATCCTCGCCGAGATGAAGCGCGTGCGGGCCGCGCTCACCGGCGACGCCACGGCGTACGAGGAGGAGAACGCCCGGATGGTCGAGCAGCTGCGCTCGGCCATCAGCCTCGCCGTGCAGGTCGCACTCGCCGTCGCGCTGCCCGGCGTGGGCGGGGGCTTCCTCGCCGCGACCGCGCTCAACATCGGGGCCACCGTCGCCGCCAACGCGATCATCTGGGGGGACGACTACACCCTCGATCGCTTCACGGGAGACGTGCTCGGCGGCGTGACCGGGGCCCTCGGCGGCAAGTTCGGCGAGGAGATCGTGGGCGCGGTGGGCCGCCAGGTGGCGGGCCGCGCGGCGTCGGGCACCGTGCAGGCCGCCGAGACCGTGGGCGTCGGGCTCGGCATGGCGAAGCAGGCCGGCCAGGCGGCCGCGATGGCCGACGAGGCGAGCCTCGCCCTCAAGGTCGCGATGGAGGGCGGCAACATGGTCGGCGGGGCCGCGCTGACGACCGCCGTCACGGGCCAGGACCAGTTCACGCTGGAGTCCTTCGGCCAGGGCATCGTGATGAACCAGCTCGGCAAGATCCGCGCGCCGAAGCCGGGCGGCGGGCGGTCCGCCGCCCCGGATGCCCCCGCCCCGGCCGCCCCGGACGCCCCGGTCGCGCGACCCACGGGGGACGTCCCCGTGGCGGTCCCCGATGCGCCCGCGCCGGTGCCCGCCGCCCCGGACCCGGTGCCCGCGGCCACCCCGCGCGCGACCCCGGAGCCGCCCGCGCCGTCCCCGGCCCCCGGGGCCGAGGCCGCGCCCGCGCGCCCGGAGGCCGGGCCCGCCCGCACGGAGGCGCGCGCGCTGGCGAACGCGATGGAGCAGAACGCCGCCCACTGGCCGGGGATGACGGTGCCGCAGCAGCTCGACTCGCTCGCGCGCGTCTCCGAGGGCGTGCTCGCCCCGCAGGGGATCCCCCCGGTGAGGGTGTCGGCGGGGGAGGGCATCGCCTCCGACCACGCCCAGTTCGACTTCCGCGAGTGGGCCGTCCGCGTGAGCCCGGACGACCTGGGGGCGACGAACCTCGACCCCGCCCAGGTAGAGGCCCGCGCCGGCCTGCTGCGCCACGAGCTGGACCACACCGCGCAGTGGTGGGACATGGCGCTCCTGCGCGCGAGCCAGGGACGCGACGCCGACGGCATCCGCCAGGACATGGGCATCCCGCTCGACATCGCCCGCCAGGCCGAGGCCGCCGCCCGGTCGGGCGGCCCGCTCCCCGCCGACCGCGCCCAGGCGGCGCAGACCTTCTACGACAGCGTCTACGGCACCCGGAAGGGGCACCGCGACAGCACGTACAAGGAGATGGACTCCTTCGAGGCGCAGGTCGCGATGATCGACGCCGAGATCGCGGCGCAGGCGAAGGCCGGCGCGGTCGATCCCCAGCTCCTCAACATGCGGGACATGGCGCAGGAGCAGCTCGCGCTGCACGACGCCGCCTACCGGGGGCTGCCGGAGGAGGTGCGCGCCTACGACACCGGCGGGCGCCAGTCGGGCGAGGCGCGGGTGATGGAGGCCGAGCGGCAGGCCGACCTGGCCGACATCGCCCTGGAGGAGGTACGGCGCTGGGAGCGGGACGTGCAGGACCGGCTCGTCGACCAGGCGATCGCCGGCGTCGAGGATCCGGCGCTCCTCGCCGAGCACCAGGACGCGCTGGAGCGGGTGCGGATCCTGGAGGCGCGGGCGCAGGTGCTCGCCGCGCGCCGGGACGCCCTCATCGACGAGACCGGCGGCGTCGCCGCGCCGGCGGCACCCGACCCCGCCGTCGCCGCCGCGGTCCAGGCAGCCGCGGCCGCGGACCCGTCGAACGCCCCCGCCCCCGGCGAGGCGCCCGCCGCGCCGCGCGCCACCAGCAAGCCGCCGCCCGCCCCGCCGGCCGCGCCGCCGCCGGCCCAGACGGCCACCCTGCAGGAGGGGCTGACCGCCTACCGCGACCAGATCCGGCTCACCCCCCTCAACGAGTGCGCCCTCGTCTACAACCCGGCCGACGGCACATACCACCTCGTCCGCGGGGGCGAGGACTCGATCGGCATCCGGGAGCTGAGGGAGCAGGGCATGGTCCTGCTGCGCCACTCCCACCCGGTGGTGCCCGGCACCGACGCGGCACACGTCGGCGACCGCTTCCCCTCCACGGACGATGCCGGACTGCTCGCGCTCGTCACCCCGCCCGGGCAGTTCAGGATGGAGCACGTCGACTTCCAGGTGGGCGGCGGCGAGCTCGGCTACACCGAGTTCATCATCGACAAGCGCAACGAAGGCCTCATCGAGGTGAAGATCAGGATGTACATCGGCGGTGAGCTCGTGCACCACCAGGAGTTCCCGGGCCTCGTCGAGTACCAGGACTTCCTGGGCAGGACCTTCGACGCGCCCGGGCAGCTCCCCGAGAACTCCACGCTCTACGACCCGGACGGACCGGACGACGATGACTACTGAGGCCCCGGCCCCGCGCGGCATCGGCGACATCATCGTGTCGAGCCGCCCCTTCGACGAGTACCTGGCGATGTTCGGGCTCACGGAGGCCGAGGCCCTCGCCGGCCCGGTGCTCGACTGCCCCGGCGGGGCGGGGAGCTTCGCGGCGGAGGCCCGCGCGCGCGGCGGCACGGTCGTGAGCGCCGATCCGGCCTACGCCACGCCCCCCGCGGACCTCGTGGCCTCCTCGCGCGCGGGCTTCGCCCATGGCCTCGACTACCTCGACCGCAACCAGGAGTCGTACGTCTGGACGTGGTTCACCGGGGTCGACGACCTCCGCGCCCGCCGCGGCGCCGCCCTCGACCGCTTCGCCGCCGACTTCGACGGGCCCGACGGCGAGCGCTACCTCGCCGCCGCGCTGCCCGATCTCCCGCTCCCCTCCCGCGCCGTCCGCCTCGCGCTCTGCGGCTACCTGCTCTTCTCGTACCCGGACCACCTGGACGAGGCGGCGCACCTCGCCGCCCTGCGCGAGCTGCTGCGCGTCGCCCGTGAGGAGGTGCGCGTGTACCCGCTCATGGACACCGCCTACCAGCGCTATCCGGCGCTCGACGCCCTGCGGCGCGCCCTGGCGGAGGACGGCGCCGAGAGCGAGGTGCGGACGGTCGACTACGAGTTCCAGCGCGGCGCCACCGAGGTCCTGGTGATCGCCCGGGTCTGAGCGGACGCGTGGGGTCGCGCCCCCGCGCCGGCGTGCCGATCACCCCTCCGTGGAGCGCACGCCGTCCGACACGTCCGGCCGCGACTCCGCCCTCCTCTGGCTGCTCGTCGCGTGCGGGGCGACCGGTGTCGCCGCCGTCGCCGGCCCGCGCGCCACGGACTGGCTGCGGATCGTGGCGGTCGAGCCGCTCCCCCTCCCCGGCGAGGTGCTCCCGGCCGGCGCGATGTCGGGTCACGTCGGCTGGCTCGTCCTGCTCGCCGTCGGTGCGGGCGCGGTCGCACTGTTCCGGGGGCGGCGCAGGATGGTGCCCCCGGCGTTGGCCCTGGTCGCGCTGCTGCAGGTGCTCGTCGTGGTGCTCATCGTCCGTGCCCGCGGACAGGCGGGCTGGGACGTCTTCACGGAGGCCACGCGCACTCAGATCCTGCCGGCCTACGCCGTCTGTCTCGCCATCGCGATCGCGGGCGCCGTCGCGGCCGCCGCAGGGCTCGTGGTCGCGCTGGGCTCGTCCCGCCAGGAGGAACAGACGCGGTGGCTCGTGGTGACGGCTGCCGTGGCGACGCTCCTCGTCGCCGGGGCGGTGGGTCTCGCGCTGGCCGACGACGAGGGGGCCGGTGCGGACGCGTCCTCCGAGCGCGCCCTCGCCGCGGCGACCGCGGGGCAGCGGGACGCGGTGCTCGCGCAGGTCGCGGCCGCCTACCAGGTGGAGATCGACCGGACCGCCGGGGACGCCGCCGAGGTCGAGCGCGCGCTGGCGGCCGCCTACGCCGGGGGCCCGCCGGCCGAGACGGCGGCCGGGCTCGAGGAGGCGGCCCGTCTGGACATGGCCAGGCGGGCCTCGCTCATGATGTCCCAGGAGGTCGCCGACCCCCTCACGGACATGTACACGGGGCGGGTGCTCACCGCGCTCTGGCAGCGCGCCGAGGCAGGGCGTGCCGTCGCGGGCCGGCTGCGGGCCGGCGGTCCGCAGCCGGTGGACCTGGCGGACCTCCGGGCCGCCGATGCACGCGTCGACGGCGCGGACGCGGCCCTGAGGGGGATCCTGGGCCTGCCCCCGCCCTGAGCCTCGCGCACGTGGTCGAGGAGATCAGGAGACCGGGCTGTACGTGGACGGGCCGCCGGTCGTAGGGTCGCGGAATGCGGGGACCGGTGCGCATCGCCGTCCTCTGCGGGGCACTCGCCGCCGCGGGATGGCTCGCGGCCTCGGCCGCCGGGCAGTCCGACCTCTACCCGCCCTGCGCCGCCGGCGTTCCCGCCCCGCCGCCCCCGACGGTGGTCGTGGAGGCGTCGCGTGACGCGCCCTCGCGACTCATCGCAGGGCGCCCCTTCAACGTGAACTTCACGGGGGACGACAGCTACGCCGACAGCCTCGAGGCGGCGGTGCCCGGGACGGTCCTCGACGATCCCCGTGGCGGGAGCGTGTCCGTCATCGTGCCGACGCCGGGGCCGGCCACCTTCACGGTGCGGTACATCGCCGCGAACGCGACGAGGGCGAACGCCTGCACCTGGGCCCACGCGTTCACCCTCACCGTGGAGGAGGGCGATCCGGTCGTCGCGAAGCTGGGCGCGATCGAGGGTCCCGACGCGCGCTGGCCGCGGGGCGGCCCGCCGAAGCTGCCCCGCCGCGGCATCCTCGTCAGCGGACGGCCGCTCGTCGGCCTGCAGTGGCGGTGCACCGGCACGAGCTCCCGGGTGCCGCTCGTCGCCCAGCTTTTCGTGGAGCGCCGCCTGGGCAGGTCGCCCACGGAGGCGTCCCCGGCCGGGCGGCTCGACGTGCCCGACCCGTGCGCCGAGGACGTCGTCCTCCGGGCGCGGCCGCCGGGCGCCCTGCTCACGTTCTTCGGCGGGACGGACGTGGACTCGGGCGACCGCGACCTGACGGCCGTCGTGTCGTACCGGGGTGGCGCCCGCTACTGGCTCCGGGTCACCCAGGGCACGCGGGTCGTCGGACAGTCCCGCTTCTTCGTGGCCTACAAGGGCCAGGCCGGCCGGTTCCCGGCGCTGTACGTCCTCGCCCCGGAGGCGTCCTACGTCGCCGCGACCTGCAAGCGGCCGCGGCGGGGCGACGACCTGTTCCCGCTCGGATTCCGGAAGTGGCCCTTCCCGGCCTGCCGCCGCTGAGCCCCGTCGCTGCGGCACCCCCGGGCGGGAGGTAGGCTCGCCCACCGATGCCGCCCTCCCCCGCGAAGCTCGCACACCGGATCGCGCGGGCGGTGCGGCCGCTCGTCACGATCGACCCCCCACCCGCGGACGTCCACGTGGACTGGGACGTGCCGATCCCCATGCGGGACGGCGTCACCCTGCGCGCCAACGTCTTCCGCCCGCCGTCCACCGAGGCCGGGGAGCGGGTGCCGGTGATCATGTGCGCGCACCCCTACGGGAAGGACCACGTCCCGGCGAAGCGGCGCGGCAGGGGCCTGGACCCGCAGTACCGGCTGATCCCCCAGCTGGGGCCGATCCGCATCTCGGCGTGGACCGGATGGGAGGGGCCCGACCCGGCGGTCTGGGTGCCGCGCGGCTACGCCGTGGTGAACCTCGACCTGCGCGGCAGCGGCACCTCGGAGGGGACGGGTGAGCTGCTCTCGCGGGGCGAGGCGGAGGACTACGCCGAGGCGATCGCATGGGCCGCGGCGCAGCCCTGGTCGACCGGGAAGGTCGGCCTGCTGGGCGTGTCCTACCTCGCACTGTCGCAGTACGGCGTCGCCGCCCTGCGCCCGCCGGCGCTCGCGGCGATCTGCCCGTGGGAGGGCTTCACCGACGTCTACCGCGACTTCGCCCGGCCGGGCGGCATCCGCGAGACCGGCTTCCTGAAGCTGTGGTCCACGATGACCCGCCGCACGAGCCGCCTGTCCGAGGACCTCGGCGCCCAGGTCGCGGCGCGGCCGGCCCGGGACGAGTGGTACGCGGCCCACACCCCGGACCTCGCCGCGATCGACGTCCCCATGCTCGTGTGCGGCTCCTTCTCCGACCACGGCCTCCACACCCGGGGGTCGTTCGAGGCGTTCCGGCGCGCGGGCTCGGGCCGGCGCTGGCTGTACACGCACCGCGGCGGCAAGTGGGAGGTCTTCTACGGCGCGGAGGCGTCGGCCACGCAGGCCCGTTTCCTCGCCTGGGCGCTGAAGGGCGAGGACACCGGGTGGGACGCCGAGCCGCCCGTGCGGCTGGCGATCCACGAGGACCGCGACGCGCCGGCCGAGGTGCGCCACGAGGGCGCCTGGCCGCCGGGCGACCTGGTCTGGGAGGAGCTCCCGCTCGACATCGCGACGCGCCGCCTGCTGCCGGCCGGCGAGGACCCGGACCGCTCCTCGATCCTGCTCGAGACCCGCGGCGACGGCGTCGCGCTCGACTGGACCGCGCCGCGGGACCTTGACGTGATCGGCCCGATGGCCCTCCGCCTCCACGTCGCCGCCGTGGGGTGCCGCGACGTCCACCTGTTCGTCCGCGTCCTGAAGCTGCGCGACGGCGAGGAGGTGACCTTCGAGGGCTCCTACGGCTTCGGCGGCGACCCGGTCACCCACGGCTGGCAGCGCGCCGCGTTCCGCGAGCTCGACCCGGAGCTGAGCCGCCCGGAGGCCCCCGTCCACACCTTCGCGCGGGAGGAGTGGCTCGAGCCGGGGATGGTGGTCCCCGTGGACGTCGAGCTGCGGCCCCACGCCACGCGGATGCGGGCCGGCGAGGTGCTGCGCCTGGAGGTGCGCGGCACCTGGCCGTACGGGCGCAACCCCGTCACGGGGCAGTTCCCCGCCGGGTACGAGCCCAGCCCGAAGGGGCGCTTCGTGATCCACTCGGGCCGCGACCGCGCCTCCCGGCTGCTGATGGGCTCGCGCCCCGTCTGAGGCGGGCGGGGTGGCCGACCAGCCGGGCTACACGATCGCCGGGGGCACCCGCGACGCGGCCCGGCTCGCGGAGCAGGCGCGCATCATGGGCGCCGCCAGCATGGGGTTCCTGCGGCGCGCCGGTGCGGGGCCGGGGGCGGCCTGCCTGGACGTGGGCTGCGGCGGCGGGCAGGTGGCGCTCGCCCTGGCGGAGGTCGTCGGGCCCGGCGGGCGCGTGGTGGGCGCCGACCTCGACGACGGCGCGCTGGACATCGCCCGCGTCGCGGCCGCGGCCGACCCCGCCGGCGGGCGGGTCACGTTCGTCCACGCGGACGCCACCGCCCTCGGGATGCGCGACGAGTTCGACCTCGCCTCGGCGCGGCTCGTGCTGTCCCATCTCGTCGAGCCCGCCGCCGCCGTCCGGGCGATGGCCGCGGCCGTGCGTCCCGGCGGGGCCGTGGCGGTGGAGGACATGTTCCTCGGTACGCTGCGCGCCGACCCGCCGGCGCCGGCGCTCCACGACCTTCAGGAGATCTACGGCGCGACGGTGCGGGCCGGGGGCGGCGACCCCACGATCGGCCCCCGCCTCCCCGCCATGCTGACCGCCGCGGGGCTCGTGGAGGTCGTGCAGGGGACGGTCGAGAACCGCGTGGACACGCCCGAGGGCAAGCGCTTCCTCGTGCAGCTCCTCGACAACATGCGCGAGGCGATCCTCCACGCGGGCGCCGCGACCGGCGACGAGCTGGACGGCGTGCGCGCCGAGGTCGCGCGCGTGGCGGACGACCCGGGGGCGGTGGTCCACCAGGTGCGGATGCACCAGGTCAGCGGCCGGCGCCCGGCCCCATCACGGAGGAGGCGGCGATGATCGTGAGCGTGTTCGTGCGACGGCTGAAGGAGGGCCGCACCTACGAGGACTTCGTCCGGGAGTGGGAGGCGGACGAGGGCTTCGGCGTCCCCACCCGCGTGTTCACGGCGCAGAGCCTGGACGACCCGCGCGACGTCATCACGATCGGCTTCGTCGCCGTCTCCGCGGACGAGCTGGCGCAGTGGGCCGCGGCGGCGTCCGAGCCGGAGGCCGTGCGCCACGACCGGATCGACACGGTCATCGAGTCGACCACCCTCAAGGCGATGTACGACCTCCGCAGCGAGCACGACTTCACCACGGTCCCCCGGCTCATCTCCCAGGGCGCCCCGGAGAGCCTGCTCGCCGCCCTGGGCTGAGGGCACGCACGGGGTTTACGGCGCCGGAGGGGTTCGGGGATAGTGCCCCGCAGCGGCTCCCGGGAGAGAGGGGCCCCCGACCGGAGTCCGCCCATGCCCGAGCGCCGCCCCCGCCGCCACCCGTCCGTCCGCGCGGCCCGGTGGCTCGCGTCGTCGATCGCCGTCCTGGTGCTCGCCGTCGCCGCCGGTCCCGCCGCCGCGCAGCAGGCCGCCACGCAGTGCCCGCCCGGCCGGATCGCCCGCGGCGACACCTGCCTCGACCGCGCGACGGTGCAGAAGCGCGTCGACTCCATCGTGCGGCGGGTCATGCGCACCGAGGGGCTGAAGTCGGTCATCTACAGCGTGCGCGTGGGCGGCCGCCCGGTCGTGACCGCGGCCCGGGGCGAGTCGATGACCGGCGTCCCGGCGACGACGGCCATGAACTTCCGCATCGGCGCCGTGAGCATCTCCTACCTGGGCACCCTGACACTGCAGCTGCACGAGGAGGGCGTCCTCGACATCGACGCCCCGATCGACCGCTGGTACCCGGGGCTGCCGAACGGCGATCGCGTCACGCCGCGGATGCTCCTCATCGGGACCGCCGGCTACCGCGACTTCGTCGGCTTCCCCCGGTTCAACACCGCCTTCTACGCTGACCCGTTCCGCCAGTGGACCGCGCGGCAGCTCGTGGGCCTCGCACTCGCGCGCCCGCCGGCCTGCGCGCCCGGCACCTGCTGGACCTACTCCCACGCGAACTTCGTGATCCTGGGCGAGGTGCTCAGCCGGGCGAGCGGCACGCCGCTGCCGGTGCTGATGCAGCGCCGCATCCTCGGGCCGGCCGGCCTGCGGAACACGGTCCAGTCCTCGACCGCGTCGATCCCCGAGCCGGTGCTGCACGCGTTCACGAAGGAGCGCGGCACCTACGAGGAGTCGACGTACTGGAACCCCTCCTGGACCCTCGCCCCCGGGGCGGTCCAGACCTCCACGATCCGCGACGTCGTCCGCTCCGCCGAGGTCATCGGCTCCGGGCGCCTGCTGACGCCCGCGTCCTACCGCGAGTTCACCGCCCCCACGGTCGCCGGCCTCGGCCCCTGGACGGAGGACTTCTACTACGGCATGGGGATGCTCTCGGACAACGGCTGGCTCGAGCAGACCCCGAGCTTCGCCGGGTTCTTCGGCGTGATGGGCTACAACCCCGAGCGCCGCATCGCGATCGCCGTCGCCTCCACCAAGCTGGAGAGCGCCGAGGTCGATCCCAACTTCAGCGTCGAGATCTTCCGGCGGGTCGCGGCCTACCTCGCCCCCGGCGCGGGGCCGAGGAACTAGGTCGTCGTGCGGACGGCCGCCGACGCCCGTCGGCGGCCTCCGTGCGGGCACGGATGACGCGGGACCCCCCGGCGGGGGAGACTTCCGGCCCATGGCGCTGCGGCTCCTCCTCGTCGACGACGACGTGCGCTTCCGCGGGCTCGCCCGGCGGGCGCTCGCGGGCGAGGGGCTGGAGCTGGTGGGCGAGGCGGACGGCGGGGTGGAGGCCCTCCGCATGACCGAGGACCTGGAGCCCGACGTGGTGCTCCTGGACATCGGCCTGCCCGACCTCGACGGCCTGGAGGTGGCCCGGCGGCTGCGGGTGCCGGGCGGCCCCACGGTCATCCTCATCTCGAGCCGCGACGAGGACTACGGGGAGCGCGTGGCCCGCGGGGTGGCGCGCGGGTTCATCGCCAAGAGCGCCCTGTCGCGGGCCCGCGTGCTGGCGATGGCGGGCGCGTGACCACCGCACCGGCGCCGGCACGGTCCCCCGGGCCGGCGGGGCCGCGGCCCCCGGGCGGCGCGTCGGCCGGGACCCCCGGGCGCCGCTCGACGACGCTCGGCGTCGCCCTCGTCACGCTGGGGGTCACCTTCGCCGCCCTGACGGCGGTCGAGGTCATCCTGCTCGTGGGCAGCTTCGTCGAGCCGACCTGGGTCATCCTGCTCTTCCCGGCGGCGGGGGTCCTGGCGGCCGCGGCGGCGCTCATCGCGTGGTGGCGCCGGCCCGGCAACACGTTCGGGGCGGTGCTCTACGCGCTCGGCCTGCTCTGGCTGGCCGCGGGCCTGGTGAACGTGGACCAGGAGGTCCTCATCGCCATCGGGTTCGTGCTGGCGGTCGCGCCGATCGCGGCGGTGCTGCACCTGCTGCTCGCGTTCCCGTCCGGGCGCCTCGGGGGGCCGCTGCCGCGGATCCTGGTGGTGGCGATGTACGTCGTCACCGTGGTGCTGCAGGCGCCGCGGTACGTCTTCATCGACGCCCCGGACCCCTACGACCTGATGGCCGTCGGCGCGCGCCCGGACCTGGTGGACGCCACCGAGATCGTCCAGAACACCCTCGGCGCCATCATCATCGTGGCGACCGCCGCCGTCGTCGCCGGCCGCATGCGCCGCGCCGACGCCCACCAGCGCCGCACCCTCGGCGCGCTCGGCGCCTACGGGATCCTGAGCATCCTGTTCGTCCCCTTCAGCGCGCACGTGCTCGTCCACTGGCCCGGCCTCGACCCGGTCGAGCTGGCGGTGGCACAGGTGACCGTGCTCGGCCTCGTGCCGATCGCCTTCCTGGCCGGGCTCATGTGGGGAGGCTTCGCGCGCACCCGCGGCCTCGACGAGCTGGGGGCCTGGCTGGGCGCGGGCGACGACGCCCCCGGGCGCAGCCTGCGCGAGGGGCTGGCGGCGGCGCTGGGGGACCCGTCCGTGGAGCTCCTGCTGCCGTCGGCGGGCGCGGCCGGCTGGATCGACGAGTCCGGCGCCCCGGCCGCGCCGCCCGGGCCCGGCGCCGGCCGCGGGCTCGTGCCGGTCGACCTGGGCGGCCGCACCGTGGCGGCGATCGCCTACGACGCGACGCTCCACCCCGACCCGGAGCCCGTCGTCGCATCCGGCCGGGTGCTCGCGATCGCCCTCGACCGCGAGCGTCTCGCGGCCGAGCTGCGCGCGAGCCAGGCCGCGCTGAGCGACTCGCGCGCCCGCATCGTGGCCTCCGGCGACCGCGAGCGCCGGCGCGTCGAGCGCAACCTCCACGACGGCGCCCAGCAGCGCCTCACCGGGCTCGCGCTCCTCCTGCGGCTCGCGGCCGACCGGTCCTCGGACCGCCCCGAGGTGGAGGAGCTCATCGGCGAGGCCCAGCGCGAGCTGGCCGACGCCCTGGCCGAGCTGCGCGAGCTGGCCCGCGGGCTCCACCCGGCGATCCTCACCGACGTCGGCCTCGGCGGCGCCCTGGAGAGCCTGTCCGAGCGGTCACCCGTCCCCGTCGCACTGGGCGCGTGCCCCGCCGAGCGCCTGCCCGAGGAGGTGGAGGTCGCCGCGTACTACGTCGTGGCCGAGGCGCTGTCCAACGCGGCGAAGCACGCGGGCGCGACGGTGGTGACGATCGACGCCGAGCGCTGGGAGGACGTGCTGCGGGTGCGGGTGGGCGACGACGGGGCGGGCGGGGCGGTGGCCGAGCCGGGGTCGGGCCTGGAGGGGCTGCGCGACCGGGTGGAGGCGATCGGCGGGACGCTCGTCGTGGACAGCCCGCCCGGCGCGGGCACGCGACTGGAGGCGCACATCCCGTGCGGGTGATCCTGGTGGACGACGCGGTGCTCGTCCGCGAGGGCATCGCGCGGCTGCTGACCGAGGCGGGCATCGAGGTGGCGGGCCAGCTCCCCGACGCGGAGCGCCTCGACGACGCCGTCGCCGGCCTGCGCCCGGACGTGGTGGTGCTCGACGTCCGCATGCCGCCGACGCACACCACCGAGGGCCTGCGCGCCGCCGCGGCCCTCAAGCGCGACCGGCCCGAGGTGGGCGTCCTGGTGCTGTCGCAGCACCTCGAGACGCGCGAGGCGATGGACCTGCTCGCCCACGGGCGCGGGGTGGGCTACCTGCTGAAGGAGCGCGTGACGCGCCCCGGCGAGCTGACCGGGGCGATCCGCCGGGTGGCCGACGGCGGCAGCGCGGTCGATCCCGAGGTGGTGGAGCGCGTGTTCGGCGCCCGCCGCCCGCGCGACCCCCTCGAGGGGCTCACCGGGCGCGAGCGGGCGGTCCTCGCGCTGGTGGCGGAGGGCCTGTCGAACCGGGCGATCGCGGAGCGCCTGGTGCTGACCGACCGCACCGTGGAGAGCCACGTCGGCAGCGTCTTCACCAAGCTCGGCCTCCACCCCGACGCGGACACCCACCGCCGCGTGCTGGCCGTCCTCGCCCACGTGCGCGGCAGCGCCGGGGCCGCGGGAGGCTGATCCGCCCGGGAGTTCCGTGGTGGCACGGAGGACCGGCGCGTGGGGCTGGGGGAGGGTGAGGCCGCGGTGAGATCCGCGGCGGCCCCTCGGGTGGGGTCGCGCCCTACGGCGACAGGGGTGTGTGGAGATGACGGGTTCGGGACGTGTGGTCCGGCGGCGCCCGATGCGCCGCGCGCTGGTGATGGGGGTGACGGCGGCCGCCGCCGCCGCGGCGCTCACGCCGTCGATGGCGGCGGCCCTGGACGCGCCGCCCTCGCTGACGGCGGTGTCGTTCCGCCCGATCGCGGCGACCGAGCCGGTGCTCGGGTCGGACGGCCGCATCCATCTCGCATACGAGTTGACGGTCATCAACCAGAGCTCGCTCTACGTCACGATCGCGCGCATCGACGCGATCCGGGCGGGCGGCGGCGCGGGCAAGCCCCTCGAGTCGCTGAGCGGGAAGGCGCTCGGGGCGATGTTCCGCATCAACGCGGCGACCTCGCTGGGCCCCACCCGGCTCGCGCCGGGCGGCTCGGGCACGATCTTCATGGACGCGACGCTGCCGAAGGGCGCGAAGGTGCCGGCCGCCCTGCAGCACCGCATCACCACCGTCCGCGCCGCCAAGCCGGGCGGTCCGCCTCCCCCCGGCACCGCGCGGGTCGCGCGCTACACCGGTGTGACGGTGCCGGTGAACCGCCGCCCGGCCGTCCTGGTGCAGCCGCCGCTGCGGGGCCCTCGCTGGGTGGTCGCCAACGGCTGCTGCGACGTCTACAACGCGCACCGCGGCGCGACGCTCGCGATCGACGGCACCACCTACGTGGCCCAGCGGTTCGCGATCGACTTCGTCCAGCTCGCGCCGAACTACCGGCTCTTCAACGGGCCGAACGTCAACGCGAGCTACGCCTACTTCGGGGACCCCATCTACGCCGCCGCGTCCGGCCGCGTGGTGCAGGCCCGCGACGGCGAGCCCGAGCAGACCCCCGGCCAGCTCCCGTCCGGCCAGACCGTGGAGACCGCGGACGGCAACTACCTCGTGATCGACATCGGCGGCGGGCGGTACACGTTCTACGCCCACATGCAGCCGGGCTCCCTGCGCGTGAAGGTGGGCGACCGGGTGACCGCCGGCCAGGTGATCGGCCTGCTCGGCAACACGGGCAACACCGACGGCGCGCACCTGCACTTCCACGTGATGGACGGGCCGTCCCCGCTCACGTCGAACGGCCTGCCGTACCGGTTCACGTCCTTCACCGGGCAGGGCAAGGTGACGGACCCGGTGGCGCTCCAGTCCGGCGAGGTGGTCCCGGTGGACGCGTCGGTGAACCCCGGCCCGCACACCGGTCAGCTCCCGCTGGAGATGGAGGTGGTGGACTTCGGCGGCTGACCCGATGAACGGTCGCGCGGCGGACGAGGCGGAGATCCGCAGGGTCCTCACGGCCCTCGCCGCCGCGCACCACCGGCTCGACGCCACGGGCCTGAGCGCCCTCTACGCGGGTGACGCCGACTGGACCGACTCCGGCGTCACCCGCCGCGGCCGCGCCGCGATCGTGGCGCACCTGAGCGCTCGGTTCGCGTTCGAGGCCGTCGTGCCGGAGGTGCCGCTGGAGCCGCCGGTGGTGGAGGTGAGCTTCGTCCACGCCGACGTCGCCGTGGTGCGGAGCCACCTCGCGGACTCGGCCCCCCGCCCGGCCCACGCCCTGGTGGTGATGCGGCGGGAGGCCGACCGGTGGCTCATCGCGGCGGAGATCCTGCTCGATTCGCGGTAGCGTCCCGCCCGTGAGCGCGCCGCCGCCGAGCGGGGAGCAGGTGACGATCTCCCACGGTCCGTGGGAGGCCGTGATCGTGGAGGTCGGTGGAGGCCTCCGCAACCTCTCCCGTGGCGGCGCCGCCGTCCTCGAGGGCTACGCCGAGGACGAGATGGCGAGCGGCGGCCGCGGCCAGCCGCTCCTGCCGTGGCCCAACCGCCTCGCGGGCGGCGCCTACGAGTTCGACGGACGGCGGATCCAGGCCCCGCTCACCGAGCCCTCGAAGGGCAATGCGATCCACGGCCTCACCCGCTGGTCCAATTGGACCGTGGAGGGAGGGCCGGGTGGCGCCTCGGCCACCTCGCGCCTGCGCCTCAACCCCCAGCCCGCGTACCCGTTCACGCTCGATCTGGAGATCGGATACGCCCTCGCGGACGACGGCCTCACCGTCACCCTCCGCGCGACCAACGCCGGCGACGGCCCCGCGCCCTTCGGGGCCGGTTTCCACCCGTACCTCACCGCCGGCTCGGCCCTGGTGGACGAGGACACCCTCACCGTCCCGGCCGCCACCTGGCTCCCCGCCGGCGACACGGGCATCCCGACCGGCGAGCACCGGGACGCGGAGGGCGACCTCTACCTGCGGGACGGCCGGGTCCTGGGCGACATCGTGCTCGACCACTGCTTCACGGACCTCGGCCGCGACGGATCGGGCCGCGCCGCGGTGAAGCTGGAGGGCGCGTCCGGCCGGGTCGTGCTGTGGATGGACGAGGCCTTCCCCTTCTGCATGGTCTTCACCGGCGACACCCTCTCCGCCGACCGCAGGCGGCGCAGCGTCGCGGTCGAGCCGATGACCTGTGCGGCGGACGCGTTCACCTCCGGCGACGGCCTCGTGACGCTCGCGCCCGGTGAGACCTTCACCGGTATGTGGGGGGTCGTCGCCGAGGTCCGCTGACCTGGCGCGAGACTAGATCGCGACGGCGGGCCCGCCGTGCGCGGCACCGGTTGCGGACAGTGATACGGGATGAAGCCGCGCTTGACCGGCGTTCGACGGCGACATGAATCTGCCGAGTGACTTCGGCAGGCGAGATGCACCCTTAGCACCCTTCGCATCTGTGAAGTCATCTCTGTCCCGGCGATCGCCCGGAGGTGTCACAGATGCTGGATCGGACCATCTGACATGGACTCCGGTGCACCGAAGAGCGGCATAGGCGCTCGGATCGCGGCTGCGGCCGAGTCCCCTCTCGCCCCCGTCGTCACGGCTCTCGCCGGTGGCCTCACTCTGGTGGGTGCCGTCTTCACCACCTTCGGTCAGACGGAGGGTGGAGCGGCGTTCGCACGCAACAACAACTCCGACCTCCTGAGATGGGCTGCTCTCTTCGTCCTCCTCGCGCTCGGGGCGAGCCTTCTCTGGGCTTTCCTCAGGCAAGCCTGGGTCGTCGGCGTGGGAGCACTGTTTCTGTTGGGCGGGGTCGGCTTCGCGACGTTCGCCGTCCTCGCGACAGAGGAGGGCCGACCCCGGATCGAAGCGAGTGTGGACCAGAAGAGGGTCCTGAGCGCAACCGTCCGGGCGGATGCCCTTGCCGCGGGTGACCAGCTGGAGATCCGCGTCTTCGGATATCCGGCCACGACCCGGGAGCAACTCGCCGACGACGGAGTCATCGTCGCCTCCTCGATCCTCAGCCCCGATGCGAGCGGGGTGGCCGAGACGGACCTCGCACTTCCCGTGCCACCCGGAGACCCGGCGATCCGGAGCGTCATCGTCGACGCCTCCATCCAAGGCCGGGCGTCCGGTACGTGCTCCCCTGCCGTCGGAGACGAACCGACCCCCGGTCGTGCGTGCGTCTTCATCAGCCTGCCGGACGTCGCCGCTCCCGAGGCGTCCGCCGGATCCGGGGGGTAGCCGCGATGGGTGGGATCGTGACGGTCCGGGGGAGCTCCCGGGGAAAGGTGGCCGACCAGAGGCGCGCGACCATCGCGGCGCTCGAGAGGGGCGACTCCCGGGCGGCCGTGCCCATCGACCAGGCGTTCGACCGCGCCGCATACATCGAGACGACCTGGAAGGGCTCGATCGTCCGTGAGGGGAACGTCGGCGCCGACGACACCCTGTGGGCGAACTTCCTCGAGCGGGGCGCAAATTCCGCCCGTTCCGTCGCGAGGGTGATCGAGCACGGCGCGCCGGCCGAGCGGAACTGGCGGGGCACCGCCTTCTTCATCAGCGACTGGCTCGTGATGACCAATCACCACGTGCTCGACTCGGAGGAGACCGCGGCCGCCGCGGCCATGGAGCTCGCCTACGAGTTCAACGCCGCGGGGGAGCCCCGCCCGGTGACGCGCCTGCGGCTGGATCCGGAGCGCTTCTTCGTGGCGCAGCAGACCGGGGAGACGCTCGACTACGCGGTGTGCGCCGTCGCCGGGCGATCCGGCCGGAAGGCTCCCGGGAAGACCTTCGGGCACCTCCCGCTCATCGAACGCAGGGGGAAGGTCACCAACGGCGACCCCCTCAACCTGATCCATCACCCGTCGGGCGGGCTCAAGCGGGTGACCATCCGCGAGAGCCGCCTGCTCGGCATGGCGGCACACACGCTCCAGTACTCGGGCGACACCCTCGGAGGCTCGTCGGGGGCGCCGGTCCTGAACGACCAGTGGGAGGTCGTCGCCCTCCACTTCGGGGGTTCGCCGAAGCGTGACGAGAACGGCAGGCGCCTGACGGTCGATGGTCAGCTCTGGGAACAGGGGATGCCTGACGCGAAGGCGGCCTATGAGTTCAACGTCGGCACGCGCGTGAGCGTCCTGGTGGCCGACCTACGCAAACAAGCCCGCGACTTGCCCGCGTCCGCACGGGCACTCCTCACCGATGCGATTGGAGCAGCCGAATGACGACTCTCGTATTCGTCCACGGACGGCGGCAGCACGGCCGGGATCCGCTCGTGCTCCGCGACAACTGGACCAAGGGGCTCAACCGCGGTCTTCGCGCGGCTGGCATGCCCACCGTCGATCCTGGCGACGTCCGCTTCCCGTTCTACGGCGATGTGTTGTTCGCCGCCGCCGAGCGCGCGGGCAAGTCGGGAGCCGACATCGACCTCGAAGGTCCGGGCGGAGTTCGCGACGTGTGGATCCATCCCGCCATGCCGAACGAGGTGGTCGAGCTGGAGAGCGATCTCCTGCGGTCGCTCGGGGAGCAGGCCGGCATCCGCGAGATCGATCGCGAGGGCTGGCAGGAGCGGATCCTCAGGCTCCCGAAGGCGCGCGCGATCCTGAAGTGGGTGGCGGACCGCACTGTGGTCGACCAGGAGGTGATCGAGTCCTTCCTGACCGACGTGGCCGTCTATTTGAAGGTGGCCCGCGAAGAGGTCCTGGACGTTGTGCGGGACGAGATCGCGACCATCGACCCGGCGGAGCGCCTGGTCATCGTCGGTCACAGCCTCGGCAGCGTCGTCGTGCGAGACCTCCTGGAGGACACCACGATCCGCGACCGCGTGCCGCTCCTCGTGACGGCGGGCTCACCTCTGGGCCTGCAGGCGGTCTACCGCAACCTGCTCGCGGGCCGGGCGAAGCATCCGGGCGTCCCGGCGTGGCTGACCGTGTGGGACGGGGACGACTTCGTCGCGCTCGGTCACCCCCTGCATCCCCTGTACGGATCGCCGCTCGACGACGTCCAGGTCGACAACCCCGACGACCAGGCCCACTCGATCAGCGAGTACCTCTCGAATGAGGAGGTGGCTGCGGCGATTGGAGCGGCTCTGAGCGCTTAGCCCGCGCCGAAGCGCTCCTCGATGAGCGCGTGGCGCAGGCCGCGGTCGGTGACGACCACGGAGGGCTGGTCGAGCGCGTCGAGGATGGCCCCGGCGATCACGGCCCCGGCCAGGATCACTTCCGCGCGCCCCGCCTGCAGCCCGGTGACCCCCCGGCGCTCGTCCGCGGTCATCGTCCGGTAGAGCGCGATCTGGCGGTCGATCTCGGCGCGGTCGATGACGGTCCCCTCGATCACCGCCGGGTCGTACTCGGCGAGCGCGTGGTGCACGGCCGCCAGGTTCGTGAAGGCCCCACCCATCCCGAGGAGGACGTCGGCCCCGGGCAGGCCGGCGACGCGCCCGAGCGCGTCCGCCGCCGCCGCGCGGGCGCAGGCGAGCGTGTCGAGGCCCGCGGGCCGGTCCAGGTGGAACGCCTCGGTCAGGCGCACGGCCCCCAGGTCGATGGAGAACCGCTCGAGGATCCGGGCGCCGTCACCGGCGGTGAACTGCGAGCTGCCCCCGCCGGTCTCGGCGACCACCACGCGGGCGCCGTCGCGTCCCGGCGAGCCGATCGCGGCGAGGTAACCGAGGCGGCCCTCCTCGTCGCCCGAGATGACCTCCACCGTGACGCCGCAGCGCTCCGCGACGGCCCGCACGAACGCGTCGCGGTTCGCCGCCATGCGCAGCCCGGCGGTGCCGACGGCGACGATGCGCGGGGCGCCTGCCCGGCGGGCCTCGCGCACGAGGTCGCAGACCGCGTCGCACGTCCGCGCGATCGCCGCGTCCGAGAGGGCGCCCGTCTCGCGCAGGCCCTCGCCCAGCCGCACCACGACGGCCCGGTCGGCGAGCACCCGCCACCCGCCCCCGGGCGGTCGCTCGGCGACGCGGAGCTTCACGGAGTTCGTCCCCACATCGACGACGGCGCCCCGCGGCCCGGCCAGGCCGGCGAGCCGCGCCAGCGCGCGCGGATAGTTCGTGTTCGCGCCGGGGTCGACGCCGAGCTCGGCGAGGGCGTCGAGCACCATGCCGTGGTCCGCGGACTCGACGGCGATCGTCCGCAGCGACCGGCCCGCGGCGACGACCTCGGTGACCTCCGCGGAGCAGCCGTGGAAGGCGTAGCGCGTCCGGCGCTTGCTCACCGGGACCGCGCGCACGACCTCCCCGTCGACCGCGCGACGCAGCAGCTCGTCGATCCGGTACGAGGCGCGGTCGAGGCGCGGAACCGGCACCCCGAGAGCCGCGATCACCGTCCGCAGGTCCGCCGCCAGGATCGGGGACGGGACCTTCATGACGGGTCGCCAGCGCTCCAGCCCGCGGTCATCGACCTCCTCCAGGTGCTTCACGTCCAGCAGCCCATCACGCACCTTGACCGTGCTCTCGGCGTCGCGGCTGACGGCGTAGGTCTCCTCCCCGGCCGTCGCGCCCTCCGGGGGCGTCGCCGCGAGCCGCGCCACGGCGCCGTCGGGCGGCTCGAACGTGCGCCACTCCCAGCGCGGGACGATGCCGGCGGTGCTCATCCGCGCCCCACGTGGGAGGCGCCGATGCGGTCGACGACCCCGTCGGCCTCGAGCACGCGCAGCACCTGCGGCTTCACCCGCGCCAGGCGCAGCTCCACCCCCGCCGCGTCGGTCAGTGCATGCACCTCACCGAGGGCCGACGAGCCCTGCGAGTCGATGAAGTTGACCCCGTCGAGGCTCAGCACGAGCTCGCGCGGCGGCGGGTCGTCCTCCACGATCGCGCGCACGCGGTCCTCGAGCGCCTCGGCGGTCGCGAAGAAGAGGCCGCCGTCCACGCGGACGACCGCGGTCCCCGGGTCGGCGTCGAGCAGGGGCATCGGCGGGCGGGTGCTGACGTAGACGAGCCACCCGAGGGACAGCGCGATGCCGATCACGACCCCGGCGAGCACGCCCACGGACAGCACCCCGACGATCGCCGCCGCGGCCACCCAGAAGTCGAAGCGCGTGACCCGGTGCAGCCGGCGCATCTCCCCGACGTCGATCATCCCGAACACCACCGCGTCGATGATGATCGCCGCGAGGACCGCCGTCGGGAGGTCCGAGAAGAGCGGCGCCAGCACGACGAGCGTGGCGAGCACCAGGCCGCCCGTGGCCAGAGACGCGACCGGGGTGCGGGCGCCGGACGACTCGTTGAGCGAGCTGGCCGAGAGGCTCGTGGACACCGGCATCCCCTGCACGAGGCCCGCGCCGGCGTTCGCCATCCCCTGAGCCACCGACTCCTGGTTCACGTCGATGCGGTAGCGGTGCCGGGCCGCGAAGGCGCGCGCGTCGCCGGCCGTCTGGGAGAAGCCGATCAGCAGCAGCGCGGCCGCGGCGATCACCACGACCGTGGCGTGGTCGGCCACGAGCCCGAGGTCGGGGATCTGGGGCGTCGGCAGGCCCCGCGGCACCTCGCCCACGAGCGCCACCCCGTGGGCCCCGAGGTCGAGGGCCGCCGAAAGGAGGAGGCCGCCGACCAGCAGCACGAGCGCCCCCGGAACCCGGGGCGCCAGGAACCGGACGGCGAGGATGGCGGCGAGCGCGCCCGCCCCGACGGCGAGCGTCCACCCGTCCACCGCATGGAGGCCGCCGACCCACGACGACAGCTCGCGCCAGGCGTTGTCGCCGTCGCTCTCGGTGCCCGTCAGCTTGCCGAGCTCCCCGATGACCACGTCGATCGCGGCCCCGGCGAGGAACCCCGTCACGACGGCCTTCGAGAGGAACTGCGCGATCCAGCCCATCCGGAGCACCGCGAGCAGCAGGAACAGGAGGCCCGTGAGCACCGCGATCGCCGCGACGAGCTGGGCGGCCTCCTCCCCGCCGAGCCCGGTCACGATGACCGCCCCGCCGGCCACGGCGGCCAGGGACGAGCTCGGTCCCGTGGAGATCTGCCGCGAGGTGCAGAACACGGCGTAGATCAGGGCCCCCGCCGCGGCGGCGTAGAGGCCGTTCTCCAGCGGGATCCCGGCGATCCCGGCGTAGCCGAGGTTCTTCGGCACGATCAGGGCGGTCACGGCGATGCCCGCGACGACGTCGCCGCGCAGCCAGCGCCGTTCGTAGGCGGGCAGCCACGAGAGGACCGGCAGCAGGCGGACCATCCCGTGTGGCGCCCCCGCCGGCCCGTCCGCGGTCATCCCCCGGCCCGCCCCCGCGCGCGCTCCGGGCTGACGGCAACGGCCGCGCTGATCGCCGGCGGCGCGGGCGCCCCCCGCCGCCGGACCCACTTGGCGGCCTCGATCGTCAGGGGCAGCAGGGCCGCGAGCCCGAGGGAGGCCAGCCACTGGTTCCCCGTGAGCGAGGTGGTCAGCAGGCCGCTCTGCAGGCTCGGGAGCTGGGTGGCCAGCACGATCAGCGCCGCGGGCACCAGCGAGATGGCCGCCGCCCGGAGCACCGGCGGCGACAGCCCGGGGGCAGGGTCGCGCCGGTTCGTGAGGGCGTTGAAGATCGTGCCGAAGCCCATCACGACGAAGGTCATCGTCATGGAGGCCGACGCCGCGTCGGCGCTCGGCTCGTCGGGCCCGGCCACCAGCGGGATCAGCGCGGCGGCGAACAGGACGAGGGCGTAGAGGATCCACGACCGCACCGCGCCCGGGTTCGTCACGGGGAGCCCCGGATCGCGCGGCGGCCGGTGCATCACGTCGGGGTCGCCCGGGTCGACGGCGATCACCACGACGCCCGAGGCCGTGGCGAAGAACAGCAGGAACAGCACCATGAGCGGGGTGAGCGCGACCCCGGAGTTGATGTCGAAGGCCGTCGCCGTGAGGAACAGGAACACCAGCGCCAGGAGCTGGGTCATCTGGTACCGCACGTAGGAGACGACCTTGTCGTAGACGCGGCGCCCGATCTCGACCGCGTGGACGAGGGTCCCGAAGTTGTCGTCGGTCAGGATCATCCGGGCGGCCTGCTTGCTCACCTCGCTGCCGCTCCCCATGGCCACGCCCACGTCGGCCTGCTTGAGGGCGGCCGCGTCGTTCACGGCGTCGCCGGTCATGGCGACGATGAGGCCCTGCTCCTGCATGAGCCGGGCCAGCCGCAGCTTGTCCTGCGGCGTCACGCGCCCGAACACGTGGAGCTCGGGTAGGCGCTCCGTGAGCTCGGCGTCGGTCATCTCCTGCAGCTCGGCGCCGCTGATCGCCCCCGGGCCCAGGTGCAGCGTCTCGCCGATGGCCCGCGCCGTGACGGCGTGGTCGCCGGTGATCATGCGCACGTCGATGCCCGCGGCGAGGGCGACGGTGACCGCCTCCTTCGCCTCCGCGCGCAGCGGGTCGATGATGCCGGTCATCCCCACGAAGGAGAGGTCCTCGACGAGCGCCATGGGGTCGGCGGTCATCCGGTCGAGGTCGTCCCCCTCCACCACCCGCGCCGCGAACGCCAGGACGCGCAGCCCCTGCTCCCCCATCCGCGCGTTGGCGGCGTCGATCGACGGGCGCACCTCGTCGATGGGCCGCCGGTCGGTGGCCAGCGCCCCGCCGGCCCGGGTGCAGCGCGCCAGGATCACGTCGGGGGCGCCCTTCACGAGCCCCATCACCCGCTCGGTCCCGTCGACCGGCAGGCGGTGGAAGGTCGCCATGAACTTGTACTCGGAGTCGAACGGGACCTCGGCCAGCCGCGGGTAGGCGCGGCGGGTCTCCTCGGCGTCGACGCCGAGCTTCGCCGCGAGCACCACGAGCGCCGCCTCGGTGGGGTCGCCGACCACGGCGCCGTCGTCCGAGACCGTCGCGTCGCTGTCCAGGCAGAGCCCGTAGGCGAGGCGGGTGAAGTCGGGGACGGGCACCCCCGCCGGCCCCGTGACCGCCCCGGTCTTGCGGTATCCCTCGCCCTCCACCGGGAACCACGCCCCGTCCGCGTGGATGACCGAGACCATCATCTCGTTCATCGTCAGCGTGCCGGTCTTGTCGGTGTTGATCGCGCTCGTGGCGCCCAGCGTCTCGACGTCGGTGAGGTTCTTGACCACGGCCTTCGCGTCGGCGAGCTGCCGGGACCCGAGCGACAGCAGCCCGGACACGAACGCGGGCATGCCGGTCGGGATCGCCGAGATCGCCATCGCGGTGCCCAGGAGCACGACATCGGTGAACGACTCGCCGCGGGCCACGCCCACCACCACGATGACGGCGACGGCCGCCCAGGCGATCAGGCCGAGCACCTTCGTGAGCGTGTCCAGCTCGCGCTGCAGGGGCGAGCGGGTGCGGGTGACCGAGGTCAGCATCTCGGCGATCCGGCCCATCTGGGTCCGCATCCCGGTGTCCGTCACCACCATCGCCGCGGTCCCGCGGGTCACCGCCGTGTTCTGGAAGAGCATGTTCGCCCGGTCGCCCACGGCCATGTCCGGCGCGAGCACGGCCGTCGCGTCCTTCGCCACCGGGGCGCTCTCGCCCGTGAGGGCGGCCTCCTGCGTCTCGAGCGTGGCGGCGCGGATGAGCCGCCCGTCGGCCGGGACGATGTCGCCGGCCTCGATCTGCACGACGTCGCCGGTCACCACCGCGTCGGCGGGCACGAGCGCCACGGTCCCGTCGCGGACGACCTTCGCCTGCGGCACCTGCAGGTCCGCGAGGGCGCTGATGCTCTCCCGCGCCTTCAGCTCCTGGCGCGTCCCGAGCACGAGGTTGAGCGCGATCAGCAGGGCCACGATGACGGCCGTCGGTATCTCACCGATGATCAGGCTCACCACGGTGACCGCGATGAGCATGATGCTCATCGGCTCCCGTAGCTGGGCGATCACGATCTGCGCGATGGAGGGCGGGGCCTCCGCCGCGATCGCGTTCGGCCCGTCGCGGGCGAGGCGGGCCGCGGCCTCCGCGGCGGTGAGGCCGTCCGCGGCGTCGGACCCCAGGCCCGCGACGACGTCGGCGGCGTCCTGCGCGTGGGGCTCGATCGGCGGCACCTCTGGCCTCCCGTGCGCCGGCGCCGTCGACGGCGCCGGATCCGCGCCGAGTGTCCGACGCGGGTCCGGGTGGGCCATCCCCCCGAAGGGATGAACCGCTAGGAGCGGCGGGCGGTGCGGAAGCGGCGCTGGTAGGCCGCGGGACTGATCGACAGCTCACGCGCGAAGACGCGGCGCATGCTCTCGTAGCCCGGAAACCCGGCGCGCACGGCCGCCTCGGTCGCCGGGTGCCCCTGGTCCAGGAGGGCCCGGGAGAGGTCGAAGCGCACGCCCTCCACGAATCGTGCCGGAGTGGTGCCCAGCTCGTCGCGGACGAGGCGGCTGAGATGTCGCGTGCTCACGTTCAGCTTCCGCGCGAGCTCCGCCGTCGAGTGGTCCCCTCGGGGGTCCGCGGTCACGAGATCGGCGATCCTGCGCACCGCGGGCGAGCGCGGCGGGGGCCCCTGGAGAGGCGCCGAGAACTGCGACTGACCGCCCGCGCGCTGCATGTAGACGACCAGGGCGCGGGCGACGTCACGGGCGACGCCGGGCCCGTGGTCCTCCTCCACCAGGGCGAGGGCCAGGTCGATCCCCGCGGTGACGCCGGCCGAGGTGTACGTGTCGCCGTCCCGCACGTGGATGGCGTCGGGCTCGACCCGGCACGTCGGGTGGCGGGCGGCGAGCTCGTGCGTGACGGCCCAGTGGGTGGTCACCCGCCGGCCGTCGAGCAGGCCCGCGGCTGCGAGGATGAACGCACCCGTGCAGATCGACGCCACCCGCCGGGCCGATGCCGCGGGCGCGCGCGCCGAGTCTGCGAGGTCGCGCGGGACGGGGGTGCGCGGGAAACGGCCCGATCCGGGCACGACCCAGGTGTCGGCGTCGTCGACCGAGGCCGCGGCGCCGTCCACGCCCACCCGGGCGCCCACGTCCGAGGTGACCTCCCGTCCCGATGGCGACACGTAGATGAGGCCGTAGTCGCCCCCGTGCCGGTCGGCCTCCTGGAAGACCCCCGCCGGGCCGGCGACGTCCAGCAGGGTCACCCCGTCGTAGACGAGGAACGCGATCCGGCGCGACACGGCCCATTGGTACCACGCGGGGCGTCCGGAATCGGGTGGTTCCCGGCCGGAAGCGGGCGGCGCCCGGCAGGGCGGGGCGGCACCATGCGGGCATGGCCCACCTCATCGCCGGCGTGCGGATCCCGGAGACCATGGCGGCCGTCGAGGCGACACGGCTCGCCGAGGGGATGACGGGGCCGCTCATCCACCGGCACTCCGTGCGGGTGTTCCTCTTCGGCGCGCTCCACGCCCGGCGGCTCGGCCTGGACGCCGATCCCGAGCTGCTCCACCTGGCGGCGGTCTTCCACGACACCGGCCTCCTCGAGCCCTTCTCCGCCACGGAGCAGCGATTCGAGCTGGACGGCGCCGACCACGCGCGCCGGTTCCTGCAGAGCCGGGGCTTCGGCCGGGCGGCCGCCGACACGGTCTGGACCGCCATCGCGCTCCACACGACGCCAGGTGTCCCGGGGCGCATGGGCCCGGAGGTCGCCGCGGTCCACCTCGGGGTGCTGACCGATGTCGTGGGTCACGGCCGCGACGCCCTCGACCCGGATGACGTCGACGCGATCCTCGTCGCGTATCCCCGGGGCGACTTCGCGAACGGGTTCCTGCGCGCCTGCTACGACGGACAGCGACACCGCCCGCGCACCACCGACGGGACGGTCAACGCCGACGTCCTGGAGCACTTCGACCCCGCCTACCGCCGGACGACCACCGTCGCGCGCATCGCCGCATCCGGCTGGCCGACCTGACCGAGGGAGAGAGGACCACATGAAGGCCATCACCGTCCGCGACCCCGCCGAGGGCCTCGCCGGGCTCACGCTCGGGGAGCGTCCCGACCCCCACGCCGCGGAGAACGACGTGATCGTGCGGGTGCACGCCGCCGGGTTCACGCCGGGCGAGCTGGACTGGCCGTCCACCTGGACCGACCGCGCCGGCCGCGACCGGACGCCCAGCGTGCCCGGCCACGAGCTCTCCGGCGTCGTCGCCTCACTCGGCTACGGCACCACCGGCCTCACGGTCGGGCAGCGGGTGTTCGGCCTCTGCGACTGGGCGCGCGACGGCTCCCTGGCCGAGCTCGTCGCCGTGGAGGCGCGCAACCTCGCGCCCCTGCCGGCCGAGGTGGACCACGTCGCCGCGGCGGCCCTGGCCATCTCGGGGCTCACCGCCTGGCAGGCCCTCTTCGACCACGGGCGCCTGACGACCGGCCTGACGGTGCTGGTCCACGGCGCCGCCGGGGGCGTCGGATCCCTCGCGGTCCAGTTGGCGCGCGAGGCGGGTGCGCATGTGCTGGGCACCGGCCGCGCCGCCGACCGCGACGCCGTCCTCGGCCTCGGCGCCGCGGCGTTCCTGGACCTCGGCGCGGATCCCCTGGAGGGCGTGGGCGAGGTCGATCTCGTGCTCGACGTCATCGGCGGCGAGATCCTGCAGCGGTCCATGGCCCTCGTACGTCCCGGCGGGACGCTCGTGACCATCGCCGAGCCGCCCGCGACGCAGCCGGCCGGGGGCCGCGCCGTGTTCTTCGTGGTCGAGCCCGACCGGCGGCAGCTCGCCGGCCTGGCCGAGCGCGCGCGGGACGGGCGGCTGACGCCGATCGTCGGCGCCGTGCACCCGCTCGCCGACGCGGCCGCGGCATTCGCTCCGTCGGCGCGGATCCCGGGCCGGACGATCATCCGGGTGGCGGAGGGCCGCTAACCCCCGGCGACCGCCTCGGCGGCGGTGCGGATGAGGTCGGCCACGACGTCGGGGTGGGAGACCATCGGGACGTGGCTCGACGCGATCTCCGACACGGTGGCGCCCATGCGTCCCGCGAAGAGGCGCTCGGCGTCCGGCGGGATGGCCTCGTCGTCCGTGGCCACGAGGAACCACGACGGCAGGCCCTTCCAGGCGGGGACCCCCATGACGTCGGAGAGCGCCGTGAGCGAGAGGGGCTGCTGCACGGCGTGCATCACGCGCGCCTGCTCGGGCGCGACGTCGGCGGCGAAGTGGCCCACGAAGTCCTCCTCCGGCAGCCACGCGAAGCCCAGGTCGTCGACGCGCAGGTTCCGCAGCGCCGGGGTCGGCTCGCCCTGCTCCAGCAGGCCGCCGATGGACTCCCCCTCGTCCAGGCCGAACGCCGCGACGTAGACGAGGCCGGCGACGTTCGGCGCGTCGGTGCCGAGCGAGGTGATGATCTGACCGCCGTACGAGTGGCCGGCGACCACGGTGGGGCCGTCCTGCGCGCGCAGCACCTGCCGCAGCCGGGCCGTGTTGTCCGCGAGCGAGGTGAGCGGGAACTGTGGTGCGGTGACCGTGTACCCCGCCGCCTGCAGCCGCCCGATGACGCCGCTCCAGCAGGAGCCGTCCGCCCAGGCTCCGTGCACCAGCACGATGTTCGGCCCTGCGCTCATCTCGTCACGTCCTCGGTCGCGGGGGGTTCGGTGCCGCGCGCCAGCATCGCCCAGCGGCCGCCCGGCGGTCGAGCGGGATCCACCACACATCCGGACCGGTAGGCTGCACCCATGGCCAATTACGACTACCGCTGCGAGACGGACGGTGTGTTCGAGGTGACCCTGCCCCTCGGCACCGCGCCCTCGGAGACCCCCTGCCCGGAGTGCGGCAAGGACGCGCCGCGCATCTTCTCGGCGCCGCTCACCGCCCCGCCGGCCCTCGACAAGAGCGGGCCCTACGGCATGACGCGGATCCCGGCGCCGCCGGGTGCGCGCCCGCCCGGTCCCGGCGGCCCCGGTGGGCTGCCGATGACGGCGCCGATGCGGAACATGCCCCGCCCGTAGTCCCCGGCTGGGCGGTACCGGTGGGCCGTCGCTGACGGCCCGCCCGTTGCGCTGGGCGCTCCCCACGGGTTCAGATGTCCCACGGACCGAGGGGGGGCGATGGCGGGGCCGCGGTGAGCGGGGACGCGAGGCGACGTCGCCTGCTCCCCGTGCTGCTGGCGATGGCCATGTTCGTGCTCGTCGTCGACACGTCGCTGATGAACGTGTCGATCTCGGCGGTGGTCGAGGACCTCGACACCACCGTGAGCGGGGTGCAGTCGGCGATCGCGCTGGAGGCGCTCGTCTCCGCCGCCTTCATCCTCATCAGCAGCAAGCTGGGCGATCTGATGGGCCGGCGGCGGGCCTACGTCCTGGGGTTGCTCGCCTACGCCGTCGGCGCGCTGGCCATGACGCTCGCGCAGGACCTGGCCGCGATCATCGTCTTCTGGGCGATCGTCGGCGGGATCGGCGCGTCGCTGCTGCTGCCCGCGATGCAGTCGCTGATCCACGGCAACTTCGAGGGCGCCGCCCGCACGCGGGCCTACGCGCTGGTGGGCGCGTCCGCGGCGATCGCGGCGGCGGTCGGGCCGCTGCTCGGGGGCTTCGTGACCACCTACCTCTCCTGGCGGGTCGGGTTCCTGCTGGAGGTCGTGATCATCGCCGTGGTGCTGTGCGGCGTGCGGCTCATCCACGACGTCCCGTACCGCGGGTCCCGCCGCATCGACCTGGTCGGGGCGGTCCTCTCGGTGGTGGGGATGGGAGGCCTCGTGCTCGGGATCCTCGTGTGGCAGGAGGGCGGCGAGTACGTGGGCCTGATCATGGCGGTCGGCGCCGTGGCGCTGGCGCTGCTCGCCCGGTGGCTCGTGCGGCGCCGCCGGGCGGGGGAGGTCACCCTGCTGGACCCCGACCTGTTCCGGTACCCGCACTTCACGACGGGCGTGTCGGGGCAGCTGCTCCAGCAGGTGACGCTGGGCGGGGCGATGATCGCGCTGCCGATCTTCCTGCAGATGACGCTCGAGTACGACGCGCTCGAGGCGGGCCTGTCCCTGGCGCCCCTGTCGCTCAGCATGTTCGCCGTCGCGATCGTCGCGGGGAAGAAGGGCGGGCGGTTCCGGCCGAGCAACCTCGTGCTGGCCGGGTTCACGCTCACCACCCTCGGGATGGCGGCGATCGTGCCGCTCGTGCCCCGGGCCGACTCGGGATGGGTCCTCGTCGTGCCGCTCCTCGTGACGGGCTGCGGGCTCGGGCTGCTCGTGTCGCAGCTGAACAACTGGACGCTCTCACCGGTCGAGGAGGAGCGCGCGAGCGAGGCGGCGGGCGTGAACTCCGCGGCGGGGTCGTTCGGGCTGTCGTTCGGCCTGGCGATGGCCGGCGGCATCATGCTGGCCGTCCTCTCCCTGTCGTTCACGACCATGACGCAGGACAGCGAGGTCATCCCGCCGGCCCAGCAGCAGCAGATCGCGGACACCCTCGAGGACGACGCGCAGGTCATGAGCAACACGGAGCTCGACCGCCTGCTCGCCGAGGAGCCGGCCGCGGTCCGCGAGGAGATCCTGGGCATCAACGCCGACGCGCGGGACCTGTCCCTCCAGGTGGCGCTGCTCGTGCCGATGCTCGCCGGACTGCTCGGCGCGCTCAACGCCCTGCGCATGGGACGCCTGCCCGAACCTGCTCCGAGCTCCGCGGAGGGCGCGGCGCTCGCCTGAGCCTCAGCCGGCGGCGGCGAAGATCCGGCTCACCGCCTCCCGGCCCCGTCCCCAGTCGCCGGGCGGGACGGCGCGGCCGCCCTCGACGGTCATGCGCGTCTCCGCGGGCCCGACGGCCTCCAGCTCGACCGTGAGCGAGCCGCTCCAGGACGTCGCCGTGACGCCCTTGGAGAACACGAGCCGGCGCCGGTCCTCCGAGTGCGTGGCGATCCCCCAGGTGCGGAGCGCGGCGAGGTGGATCACCGTGGCGATCGCCTGCTCGAGGGGCTCGTCCAGGTGAGCCGTCGCGTGCTGTGCGGACATCGTCGCGACCTCCGGTCCGGGGCCGACCGGCGCGACCGTACGGCAGGGCGGCGGCGTCGCGCAACCGGCAGTCGTCAGGGTGCCCTCCGGGCCGTCCGCAAACATCGGGGTGGGGGCCCTGACGCGGTCGCCGCCGAGCCGGGCCAGCCTTGTCGCGACACCGATCGCAGGAGGCACCCGAGTGGGTACGACGACGGTCGGCGACGCGGTCCCCCCGGACTGGTACGCCGGCTTCTTCACCGAGATCCCCAACGAGTTCTGGCGGCGGGCCGTGACGCCCGGGGCCGCCGTGGCCGACGTCGACTTCATCGAGGCCCGTCTCGCCCTCACCCGCCCGTCGCGGGTGCTCGACGTGCCGTGCGGCAGCGGCCGGCACGTCCTGGAGCTGGCGCGGCGCGGCCACCGCGTCACGGGCGTGGACATCTCCGAGGAGGCCCTCGGCCACGCGCGCCGTGCCGCTGCGGGGGCCGGGCTCGACGTCGAGCTCGTGCCCGGCGAGATGCGGGCGCTCCCCGCGGGCGCGTCGTTCGACGCCGCCGTGTGCATGGGCAACAGCATCGGCTACCTGGACGACGCCGGCCTCCGTGCCTTCGCCGCCGCGCTCGGCGCGGCGGTCCGGCCCGGGGGAGGCCTCGCCATCGACTACTCGGCGGCCGCGGAGTCGGTGCTCCCCGGCCTCGCCGCCTCCCGGCCGCGGGACATGACGGCCGGGGACATCCACGCCTCGGGCTCCAACGTCTACGACGTCGCCGGGAGCCGGCTGGTGAGCCACTACGTCTTCACCCGGGGCGCGGAGCGCGTCGAGGCGACCGCGCTGCACCACGTCCACACCGTCGCCCGCCTGCGGGCCGTCCTCGCGGACGGCGGCTTCGGTGACGTCGAGCTCCACTCGGACCCCGACGGGACCCCGTTCCGCCTCGGCGACGGCCGGCTGCTCCTGACCGCGCGCCGCCGCGCGACCGCCTGACCCTGCGCCGGCGCGCCCGCGCCGGCGATCCATCGTGAAAGGACACCGCATGACCCGCCGACTCGCGGCGCTCGTCGCCGCGCTCGTGACCCTGCCCGTCGCGCTCACCGCGTGTGACGGGACCACATCGCACCAGGAGGCCCCGATGGACGACACCGTCACCACCAGGACCGTCTCCGCCGCCGGGACGACGTTCCACGTGGAGGAGCGGGGCGACGGTCCGCCGCTGCTCATCGTGCACGGTGGTGGCGAGGACGCCGGCATGCTCGCCGGCCAGGCCGAGGCCCTCGCGGCGGCCGGGCACCGGGTGGTCACCTACGACCGCCGCGGCACCGGGCGCTCGGGCCGGGAGGACTGGCCCGGCGGGGGCGCCGACCGGCACGCCGACGACGCGGCGGCGCTGATCGAGGAGCTCGACATGGACGGGGCCACCGTCCTCGGGCTGAGCTCCGGCGGCGTCGTGGCCCTGGCGCTCGTCGCCCGGCACCCCGGCTCGGCCGGGCGCGTGATCGCCTGGGAGCCACCGGCGGCGGGCGCGATCCCGGGGGGCGAGGAGGCCACGGCGGCGATCATGGCGCCCGTCGAGGCGCACCTGCGCGACCACCCGGGCGACTTCGCCGGAGCCCAGGCGCTCCTGCTCAGCGAGATCCTCGGGTTCCCCGTGGCCGCCGACGATCCCGCCTTCGCCGCCGCCCGCGCCAACGCCGAGCCCATGGTCCGGGACGAGCCGGCGATCACCCTGCGCCCGTTCACCGTGGCGGAGCTCGCCGGTGCGCCGGTGACGATCGCCGTGGGAGGTGAGCCGAACGAGCTGATCGCGGCGGCCGTCCCCCGGCTGGCCGAGCTCAGCGGCACCGCGCCGGCGCTGGTGGAGGGCGCCCCGCACGAGGTCTACCTCAGCGCCCCCTCCGTGCTCGCGGAGCTGGTGGGTCCCGGGTGACCCCCGGGGCGGCCTCAGCGGGTGAGCGCCTCCTCGGCGGCGCGCTTCAGCGCCGTCCGGTCCGTCTTGCCGGTGGGCGTCCGGGGCATCTCGCCAAGCACGACGATCTCCTCGGGCGCCTTGTAGCCGATCCGCTCGCGGGCGAACCGGATCAGGTCCTGACTCGTCGGCGGCTCCGCCCCGTCGATGTAGGTGACGTAGGCGCGCACCCGTTCGCCGTGGACCGCGTCGTGGATGCCGATCGCGCCGGCGGCCGCGACGGACGGGTGCTCGACCAGCGCCGCCTCCACCTCCTGGGGCGTGATGTTCGAGCCGTCGTGGACGATGATCTGCTTCCGGCGGCCGCGGAAGAAGAGGTAGCCCTCGGCGTCCGCCCGGACGACGTCGCCGGAGTCGAGCCAGCCGTCCCGGAACACCGCGTCGGTGGCCGCCGGGTCGTCCCAGTAGCCGACGGTGGCACCCGGGGTGCGGATCCACAGGCGCCCCTCCTCGCCCTCGCCGACCTCCCGGCCGTCGTCGTCACGGATCGACAACGCGACGCCGGGGACGGCGACGCCGATCGAGCCGACCTTGATCCGGCCGGAGGGCGGGCTCAGGGTCGCCAGCCCCACCTCGGTGAGCCCGTACGCCTCGTCGATCGCGAAGCCGCTGAGCGACGTGAACTCGCGCTCCAGCTCGGCCGACACCGAATCCCCCGCCGCGCGGCACAGGCGCAGGGTGGAGAAGTCGTCCGCGCAGGCCCCGTGGTCGCGCGTCAGGGCGAAGAGCGCCGCGGGCAGCATGGAGAGGACCGTCGGGCGGTCCTCCCGGAGCAGCGGCAGCAGCTCGTCGCCGTCGAAGGTGCGGGCGACGATGGCCGTCGCGCCGACGCTGAGGGCCGCGCAGGAGATGTAGAACGCCCCGAGGTGCGAGAGGGACGAGCCCGCAAGGAGGCTGTCGGCCGCGCTCAGCTCCAGCCCGGCGGCGCCGATCGTCATGATCCAGCCGATCGACTCGTGGCTGTGCGTGACGCCCTTGGCCGGGCCGGTGCTCCCCGAGGTGAAGAAGATCATCGCGGGCGCCGACGGGTCGGGCGCCGGCAGCGCCGGCGGCTCGCCGTCCGGCCCGTCATCGACGAGCCCGGCGAACGACGGGCCCGTGCCCCCGCCGGGGCCGTACGTGATCCACCCTCGCCGCAGGTCCCCGGCGAGACGGCTCTCCGCGAGCCCCTCGACCCGCTCGGTGTGGACGAGCAGGGCGCTCGCGTCGCTCACCGCGAGGGCGTGGTCGATCTCCGTCGCGGTGTAGCGGTAGTTGAGCGGCGTCGCGACGAGGCCGGCCTTGAAGCAGGCGAGGTAGTGCACGATCAGCCCCGGCCGGTTGGGCATGAGCGATGCGACGCGGTCGCCGGGCCGAAGGCCGAGGGCGAGGAGGCCGGCGGCCAGGCGGCTGCTCTTCCGGTCCAGCTCGGCGAAGGTCACGCGTCCGGTCGACGCGATCAGCGCGGGGCGGTCCGGGTCGGTCCCGAGCCCGGTCCGCAGCAGGTCGTGGGGCGTCGCCGGCCCCGTCAGCGGCCGTCCCTGGAGGCGCGTCGTCATCGCCGCCTCGGCCCACCCCGGGCGTCCATGGGGCGACCCTACTGCGGGTGGCGCCCCCCGGGCGACCCCCCACGGGCTGGTGGGCGGGCCGGGGCGGCGCATAGGCTGCACCCCGGTCGCGACGGCGTCGTCGGTGGGGGGCGGGATGGCCGGGTCCGGGGTGCGGAAGGTGCTGGTCGCCGCGCTCGTCGCGTTCGCGGCGGCGGGGGTCGCGGATGCGACGGCGGCGATCCGCCACGTCGCACCGACCGGGACGGGCACGGAGTGCACCGTCGCGGCGCCCTGCGGGCTCGAGGTCGGGATCGAGGGGGCCGCGAGCGGCGACGAGGTGGCGATCGGCGCCGGGAGCTACACCGCCGCGGCCGGCCCGGGCGAGAGCATCGACTTCCCCCTCGGTCCGGCGACCGTCACCGCGCGGGGGGCGACCGTCGGCACCGGGAGGCCCGTCATCACCACGCGCCTCGTCCGCGTGCGGGGCACCTCCGTCCTGAGCGACGTCGAGCTGCGCAGCAGCGGCGCCTTCGTCTCGTCGGTGCTGAGCGTCACGGGGGGTCGGGCCGAGCGCGTCCTGGCCGAGAACACGAGCGCGTCCGGGCCCGCCTGCGACATCGTGAACCCCGGCTCCGTGCTCGTGGACAGCGTCTGCCGCGTCACCGTCCCGGGCAACGCCTTCGCCGCCCTCGAGGTCTACGGCGGCGTGACCGTCCGCAACGTGACCGCGTACGCGGCCGGGGCCGCGGCCGTCCGCACCGAGGGCGCGTTCTCGACGTCGGACGTCATCAACTCGGTCGCGGACGGGTCGGGGCCGGACGTCGACCGCTTCAACGGTGGCGGCACCGTCACCCTCACGAACAGCTACTTCGCCGCCTTCACCGACGGGTTCATGCCGCCCTTCGTGATCACGGGGCGGGTGAGCACCGGTCTCGCGCTCCGAGCGGCCCCGGGCGACCTGCGCCAGACCGCGGGGTCGACCACGGTCGACGCGGGCACCGCGACCGGCGTGGCCGCGGGCGAGCTCGACCTGAACGGCAACCTGCGCACCGTGGGTGCCGCCCCGGACATCGGCGCCTACGAGCAGGTGCCGCCCCCGGCCATCGCCACCGGCACCGCCGCCGTGGCGACCTCCGCGGCCACCGTCCGGCCCGTCGTGACGACCGGGGGCGGTCGCACGCAGGTGACCCTCGCCTACGGCACCACGCCGGGCGCCCCCACCGGGCAGGTCACCGTGACCGCCCCGGCGGCCGCAGCCCCCGGCGTCGTGGAGCTCCCCCTCACCGGCCTGTCGGCCGGCACGACCTACTACTACGTCGTGACGGCCACGAGCGACGGCGGCACCACGCAGAGCGCGCCCTCCTCGTTCACCACGGCGGCCGTGCCGGTGCCGCCCGCGCCCCCGACCCCTCCGGCCCCTCCGGCGGACGTGACGAGGCCGCGGGTCACCGTGAGCCTGCCCGCGGCCCTCGCGATCGGCCGGCGCACCTCGCTCGTCGCCCGGGTCGTCTGCAACGAGCCCTGCGCCCTCACGGTCCGCGCCCGCCTCGGAGTGCGGGGCGGCAAGCCCGCGCGGTTCCGGCTCCTGCCGAACGCCCGCATCACGCTCCGGCTGCGACCGGTCCGCACGACCAGGCTGGCCGACGTGGACGACGTGCGCCTCACGCTGAGCGGCGCCCGCCGGGCGGCGCTCACGGCGCTCGGGGCCGGCAGGCGGGTGGTCGTGAGGATCGAGATCCAGGCGAAGGACGCCTCCGGCAACGTCCGCCGGGTGACGAGGTTCGTGGCGGTCCGCCGCTAGGGGCAGGGGGTGGAGTGGGATCCGCCGGGTGATTTAGGGTCGCTCCCATGACCACATCCATCGCCCAGACCACCGCAGGACCCATCGAGTACGAGGTGAGCGGGTCCGGGGACCCCGTGCTGGTGCTGCACGGCAGCCCGGGCGGCATCGACCAGGCCGCCGCCATGGCCCGGTTCCTTCCCGACGGGTACCAGTCGATCGTCGTCTCGCGCCCCGGCTACCTGGGGACGGAGCTGGGCGACCGCACGAGCCTGGACGACCAGGTCGGCCTCCTCGTCGCGCTCTTGGACCACCTGGGGATCGACGCCGCCGGCGTGCTCGCCTGGTCGGGCGGCGGCCCCACGGCCTACCGGCTCGCCGTGCTCCACCCCGGGCGCGTCACGGGACTCGTGGTGCTGGCCGGCCTCAGCAAGGCCTACACGCTCCCGAAGGTGGACGCGGCCGACCGGCTCCTCCTGGGAACCCGCACCGGCGCGTGGCTCACCCGGGTGCTGGTCGCCCACGCGCCGGAGAAGGTGGTCGAGGGCACGCTGCAGAGCGAGGGCTCGCTGAGCGGGGACGAGCTGAAGGAGCGGGTGGCGCAGGTGTTCGGCGACGAGGAGAAGCGAGCGTTCGTGCTCGACCTCGCGCCCACCGCGAACCACTCAGGGGCGCGCACGGAGGGCTACGAGCACGACCTCGAGCTGTTCGCCGCGATCACCTCACTCGATCTCCCGACGATTCGTGTGCCGGTGCTGCTCGTGCAGGGGAGCATCGACACCGACGTGACCCCGGACCACACGGAGAACGCCGCGGCGGAGATCCCGGACGCCGAGGTCATCGTGCTGGAGGGCGGGACCCACCTCGCGTTCTTCATCCACCCCGACTCGGGTCCCGCGCAGGCCCGGGCGCTCGAGGTGCTGCGGGGCGCCTGATCGATCAGGGGAAGCCGACGCGCGGATTCGAACCGCGGACCCCTTCATTACGAGTGAAGTGCTCTACCAACTGAGCTACGTCGGCCCGGGCCCCCTCGGGGGCCGCGCGGGTCAGGATAGCCGACCGTCGGGCCCACCGGATTCCGCATGGCGCCCCCGGGTCCAGCGGCGGGCGCGTTGCTCGGTGGCGGGGGTGCTCTCGAAGCGCGGCCGCTCCTCGGGGGGGTGGGCCGCCCACCAGCGCGCGTAGCGGCCCGCGAGGGGTGCGGCCGTGAGGCCGTGGAGGAGGACGGAGAGCGCGATGGTGACGAGGATCGTGGTCATCAGGACCGATTCGTTCTCGAGCGCCGCCTCGTCGACGAGGATCACCGCGAAGACGATCGACGCCAGGCCGCGCGGCCCGAACCAGCCGAGGAATGCCACGGTGGGGAGGCGAGCGCCGCTGCCGATCATCGCCACGGCCACCGGGACCATGCGGACGACGGTGAGGCTGAGGAGCGCGTAGGCGACCACCTCGACGGTGATCTCGTCGAGCACGGGGACGAGCATCACGGCGCCGAAGAGGATGAAGGTCACGGCGCCGAGGACGTTGCCACCCTCCTCGACGAGGTCGGTCGCGTCCTCACCGCCGTAGCGGCGGATGGCGCCGAACAGGGCGCCCCCGACGAAGGCGGCGATGAAGCCGCTGCCACCCATCCAACCCGCCAGCCCGTAGGCGATCGCGGCGCCCGCGAGGGGGACCGCCCTCATCCAGAGCGGGTCGACGTAGCCGCGCGGCACGGCGAGGCGCACCACCAGCGCCGCGGCCAGCCCGGCGGCGAGGCCCCCCAGGACCCCGTAGCCGATCTGCTCGGCGACGAGCCGGGCGGCGGCGCCGCCACCGGTGGCGCCCTCCTCCGCCCGGGCGATCGCGATGGCGATCAGCAGCAGGGGGACGCAGATGCCGTCGTTGAGGCCGCTCTCCACGTTCAGCCCCTGGCGTACGCGCGAGGGGATCCGCGGATCCGTGACGACCGCCTGGCCGAGCGCGGCATCGGTGGGGGCGAGCACGATCGCGAGCGCGACGGCCTCGATCAGCAGGAGCTCGCCGAACACCGCGGCGCCCGCGAGCGCGCCGGCGACGATCGTCAGCGGCAGGCCGATGCCGAGCAGCCGCACCGGCACCGCGTACTCCCGACGGAGGGTGCCGAAGTCGATCCGCGAGGCATCGGAGAAGAGCACCAGCGTCAGCGTCGCCTCGGCCACGAGGCGCACCGACTCGCTCTCGATCGACGGGTCGAGCCAGCCAAGGGCCTCGTCGCTCACCAGGATCCCGAGGGCGACGAACACGATCGCCGGCGTGACCGGGGTGCCGCTCAGGCGCCGCGAGACCGCCGCGTAGAGCAGCACGAGGAGCGCGATCGCAACGAGGCCGGAGTCGCCCATCGCCGTCGAGCGTCCCACGGGAGGCTCCGCGGAGCCTCCCCCAAGGTGGACGAACTACGCCGGGATCAGCAGGTGATCGAGGTGTAGCTCGTCCCGAACCACTTGGGCAGGAACGCGTCCGGGAACTGGCCGTAGCCGTTCGACGTGAGCGGGCTGAACAGGGTGTTCATCTGGCCCGCCGGCGGGCTCGCGGGGAACTCGCTGAAGTACGTGTCGTCCCCGGGCAGGGCGGCGCCCCGCTGGGCGGCGACCACCGGCAGCATCGTGACCGACGACGAGCTCGCGACCGGGGTCTGCAGCTGCGCCACGGTCACCGGATTCAGCGAGCCGAACGGGTGGTAGTAGACGACCTCCGGGTTGTACGCGCTGTTCTGCGAGCACTGGTACGTCGCCGGGTTCGACGGGTTCGGGTTGAGCTTGCCCGGCCGGAGGATGTCGAGCTGGTAGCCCATGGGCATCAGCTGCCCCCAGACGTACCCGGACACGGCGGCCGAGGACATCGTCACCGTCTGCTCCTGGGTGCGCTGGCTCACCGGGGAGAAGGCGGGGTTGGTGCTCGCGGCGCTGAGCTTGCCCCAGTCGCTCACGATGATGTCCACGATGTGCGCGATGCCGTCGTCGGCGCCCTGGTAGTAGGCGTTCATCTCCGTGCCGAGGTCCTTCGCGCGGGCCTGGATGCGCTCGTTCAGCGGCAGGCCGGTCGTCGCGTCCTGGGCGGAGGTGGCGGACACCTGTAGCAGCTCCGCCAGCGCCTTCGCGATGTTCGCGCCGGCGCCGCCGCCGATGGCGTAGGAGAGGCCGTTGAGCACGTCCGCGAAGACGACGCTCATGTTGGCGCCCACGCTGCCGTCGGCCTCCACGTCGGAGACGACCTGCTGGACGATCGTGTTCAGGTCCACCTGGGCGCCCTGGGACTCCTCGCCGAGCACCTTCTCCAGCTGGTCCGCGGCCGTGTAGAGGTTCGCGACGTAGTTGAACTCCGTGTCCAGCTGCGTCCGGACCGCGTCGAACTCGGCCTTCGTGTACGCGGTCGTGGAGATGTAGTGGAGCCCCTCGAGGGTGGTGCGCTGGTTCGCCCAGCCCTCGTCGGTGCAGTAGAGGCCGCGGGGACCCGGAGGCGCCGGCAGCTCACACGAGTTCGCGGCCGTCGGGACCAGGCCGAGCCGCGTCGCGATGTCGTTCTGGGCCGCGATGTGGGCCGGGGTCTGGGAGAGCGGCCACGGCGTCGGCGCCTGGTACGCGATGCCCGGCGCCATCGGCGTGGGCGTCCCGCCCGGCGATCCGAGGGACGGCGCGTAGGTCCACCCCTTCGTGTGCCGCATCAGGCCGGACACCCGCCCGGGCCCGCCGGTGAGCGCGGCGCTCGCCTCCACGCCGCCGCCGGGGCCCGCGCCGGGGACGCCGGCGAGCGCGTACGGCTGGCTCGCCGAGCCGCCCGCGTTCCAGAACACCTCCGCGGTGCCGCCGAGCGTCGCGATGATCCCGGCGAGGCGCGACCACTCCACGCCGCCCGCCGCGGAGACGTCCCGCGGGGCGCCGATGCTCTGCACCAGCACCACCGCCGGGGCGTAGTACGACTGGGTCGGCAGGCTCGACAGGTTCGTGCCGAGGACGACCTGCTGGTTCGCGTCGTTGGGGCAGCCGGCGGTGGCGACCGTCTTGTTGAGCTGCACCTTCCTCGTCAGCGAGTTGATGATGAGGAACTGGAACCCGCCGGTCGCGCAGGAGGGCAGCGGGTCCGAGGCGTACGTCGCCCCGTCGAACGTCATCGTGTTCGACAGCGTCCCCGTGCTCGACGAGGTGTCGAACGCCGGGTAGTCGCCCGGCGCGAACAGGTAGTCGAGCCCGTTCGACGCCACCTGCAGGTAGCCGGCCATCGCGGGCGGGAGGCCGGTGCCCGCCGGCGGGAAGAGCGCGTACGCGTTGCCCGTGTCGCCCACGGTCCCGATCACCGCGAAGCCGGTCGTGGAGCCGGCCGAGAAGTAGGTCGCCGGGGCGGTCCCGCCCGCGTAGGAGACGACCTGCCCCCATGTCTTGTCGGTCAGCGCCTGGCCCGCGACGTTCACCAGCACCACCATCGCGCTGCCGGGCTTCGGCGCGGCGCTCTTCAGGTCCGAGAGGGCCTGGGAGGCCTCGCTCGCGGCGTAGCTCGTGGTGGGCATGAGCTGCTGCAGCGTCCCTCGGTCGAGGGCGAGGGCGATGACCGCGTCGCCCGAGGCGAGCGCGTAGGTGTCACCGCCGATCGTCACGGCGGGGGCGCCGCCGGAGGTGGCGCCGGTGTCGATCGGGACGCCGATCGGCGGGGTGGTGGGGCCGGAGGTGACGGTCACGAGGTCGCTGGTCGACGCGCCCGCGCTGGGCCCGGAGGTCTGGGTGGCGGTCATCCGGAGCAGGTACCGGCCGACGGCCGGCGGGGAGAAGGTGAGGCTGGGGGAGTCCGGGCTCTGCAGGGTGAGCAGGGCCGGCGGGCCCGAGACCAGCGTCCAGCGGTAGCTCACCTCGCCGCCGCCGCGCGCCGGGCGCGTGCGCGCCGCGGTCAGCGTGACCGGGGTGCTCCCGCGCACCGTGGAGTCCGGCCCGGCGGCCGCGATCGGCAGGCGGGGGGCGACGCGGAAGGAGCGGGTCTGGACGTCCTCCCGGCCCCGGCGGTCGATGAGCGAGACGCGCACGACGTTGCGGCCGTGGCGCACTCCCTCGCCCGCGCCCAGGCGCAGCCGCAGCACCGAGCCGGGCTGGCCGTCGAACAGGCGGTCGATGCGCCTCCCGTTGAGCGTCGCCACGAACCGCAGCTGGCCGGCGCGGGGGACCCGGCTGCGGATCACGAGCTGGCCCCCGACCGCGCGCGGAACGCGGATCGACACGAGTCCGGGGACACGGCGGACGACCTCGAGGACCGTGCCGTCACGCCCCGCGGGCCTGCCCGGGGCCTTGGCGCCCACGGCGATCACGTTCGCGCCGGGCTTCAGCCCCTGCGCGCGCGTCACCTTCAGTCGGCAGACGCCCGCGACGCACGGGGCGGTGCGCACGACGCGCCGGTTCACGCGCACCCGGGCCCGGGACACGGTCGACGGCACGCGGGCGACCACGGTCACCGCGGGGCCCCGCACGACGGCGTCGGTGGCGGGCCCCACCACCCGGACGGGTGTCGGGGAGGGGGCTCCCGCGGCGGTCGCCACGAGGAACAGGGCCGCGGCGCACCCCAGCGCCGGCCCGATCGACCGCACGGTCATCCGCACCACCCCACCCCCGGGAACTCGGCGTCGCAGCAGGATGCGGAAACCTACACTTCCCCCAACCCCTGTATACAACTGGACGGGCGGGTGGGACGTGCCCGTGGCGGGGTTGACCGCGCGCCCGGAAGGGTCCATGGTGGACCCACAGGGCGTGAGTGTGGCCGCGCCATCCGGAGCCTCGCTTGCACGTCCGAACCGTGGGAATCGGGAGTGGACGGGATGCACCGGCAGCAGCAGGCCGACCGCACCAGGACCGTCACCCACCGGGCCACCGGCCCGGAGATCGTGATGCGAGCGCCGCTGGGCGCCTCGCGGCCGGCCGGAGCGCGCCTCCGGTTCGGCGTCCCGCCCGGATCCCATCTCCCAACGCGCGCCGAGATGCGACGCACCTGGCATGGACCACCGCGAGCACGTGGCCGGATGACGGCCTGGACGGGCCCATGGCCGCGGGGAGGTGACGGCCTCTGGACACGGCGATAGAGGGCGGTCTCCCGCACTCCGCTCCGTGCAGGGGCGGGGGGCCGTCCGTCTCCACCAGGTAGGCGCCACCGCCGGGGTGCGCCGCGGGCTGTGACCCCGGGGACGGCGCTGCACGCCAGACACACACCTTCGGGGCCGCGACGGCAGAGAAGCGTCGCGGCCCCGCCGTCGTCCTAGGGGGCGGCCACCGTGCTCACCACGCCATCCGCCCCGGCCGGGCGAGGCGTCCGCGGGCGCCGTGGCGGGCCTCGTCCAGGCGCACGAGCAGGGCCTCGGCGGCGAGCTCCACCTTCGGGTTGAGCTGCAGCTCGGAGCGGGAGAGCTGGATCTCCTCCGCGGCGCGCTCCAGGAAGGGCAGGCGCTCCGGCACCCCGACCGGGCGCAGCGCCTCCACCCGGTCCGTGTTGCGCACGGCGCCCTCGGCGCCGACGGCCAGCGCGACGGCGTCGGCCGCCACGGCGGCGGCCGAGTCGAGCACCCGGGTCCATCCGTCGGTCACCAGGCGCCGGCGCTCGCGCTTCTCCTGGTCCTCGGCGCGCTTCACCGCGGTGCGCTCCCCGCGCTTGCCCGCCAGCGCCTCGGCCTCGGCGCGCAGGCGCACCAGCTCGGCCGAGGGGTTGCCGTCGGCGGCCGCCTCCATCCGCGCCTGCGCCCCGGCCACCAGCGCGCCCGGCGACTCCACCCCGCCGGTCAGGGCCGCCACCGCCAGGTCCCCGCCGATGCGGTGCATCTCGGTGTCGAAGGCGTCGAGCTGCGCGATCCCCTGCGCCCAGCCGAGCGCGCGGAACGGCACCGGCAGGCAGCGGGAGCGGATCGTGTCCAGCAGGTCGTCCGGGTGGTCCGTCACCAGGATGATGTGGGAGAGGGCCGGCGGCTCCTCCAGCGTCTTCAGAAGGCGGCTCTCCTGCTCGCGCAGGCGCTCGATGTCGAGCACCACCATCACCCGGCGTCGCATCACCGTCGGCCGCGCGGCGATCTGCGACAGCGCGCGCTCCAGGTCGGCCAGCAGGATCTGCTGGCCGGTCGCCTCCACCACGGTCAGGTCGAGCGCGCCGGCGGTGCGCGGGTGCGCGCCCTCGGGGTCCATGAGTCCCCAGGCCGTGTCGAGCGCCGCCTGCCGCTTGCCCGTGCCGGCGGGCCCGCTCATCAGGAGCTGCTGCGGCGGGTCGTCGCGGCCGAGCGCGGCCCGCAGCACCCGCTGGGCGAGCGGCTGGCCGGGGACCTCGATCACGCCGGCACCAGGGCGGAGACCGCGTCGAGCACCCGGGCGTGCACCTCGTCGGGGGTCCCGCGCCCGTCCACCAGGCGCATCCGGCCGGGGTTGGCCTCCACCAGTTCCCGGTAGCCGTCGGCCACGCGGGCGTGGAAGCCGGGGCCCTCCGCCTCGATGCGGTCGGGCGACGCCTTGCGCCGGCCGCCGGCGACGTCCAGCGGCACGTCCACCACCACCGCCAGGTCCGGCAGGCAGCCGTCCACCGCCGCGCGGTTCGCCTCCCACACCGCGTCGACCCCGAGCCGCCGGCCCGCGCCCTGGAACGCGAGCGAGGAGTCGACGAACCGGTCGCTCACCACCCAGGTCCCCTCGGCCAGCGCCGGGCGGATGACCGTCCGCACGTGCTCGGCTCGCGAGGCGGCGAACAGGTGCACCTCGGTGAGCAGGGTCATCGAGAGCGACGGCGCCGCCAGCACGACGTCGCGGATGAGCTCGCCCACGGGGGTGCCGCCGGGCTCGCGGGTGCGCAGCACCGGGACCCCGCGCGCCTCCAGGGCATCGGCCAGCATGAGGGCCTGCGTGGTCTTGCCGCTGCCGTCCACGCCCTCGAGGGCGATGAACCGGCCGCTCACCAGGGGTGGACCTGCAGGGCCGCGGCGACCACCCCGATCGCGATGGCGAGGCAGATGCCCGCACCCGCCAGGCGGATCCAGCGCGGCGGCCTCAGCACCGCCCGGTGGGTGGCGGCCTCCTCGGCGAGCCGCGCGTAGACGCCGGGGCGCCGGGGCTCGTCGTCCGGGACCGTCACGACGCGACCGTAGCAGCGCCCGCCGGGCCGCCCCACTAAGATCGCGCACCGTGACCTGGCTGCTCACCGGCGGGGCCGGCTACATCGGCTCGCACATCGCCCTCGCGTTCCGCGACGCCGGCACCGACGTGGTCGTCCTGGACGACCTCTCCACGGGCTACCGCTCGTACGTCCCCGACGGGGTCCCGTTCGTGGAGGGCTCCGTGGAGGACCCCGCGGCCGTCGCCCGGGCGCTCGACGGTCACGACGTCGACGGCGTCGTCCACCTGGCCGGCCTGAAGTACGCAGGGGTGTCGGTCGACGAGCCGCTCGCCTTCTACGCGGCCAACGTCACCGGCATCCAGACGCTGCTCGCCGCCGTGCGCGAGCGGGGCATCGGGCGTTTCCTGCTCTCGTCCAGCTCGTCCTGGTACGGGACGCCGGAGGCCGAGGTGGTGGGGGAGAACACCCCGCCCCGGCCCGAGAGCCCCTACGGCGAGACGAAGGTCGTGAGCGAGTGGCTGCTGCGGGACGTCGCCCGCATCACGCCCGGCCTGCGCCAGACGTCGCTGCGCTACTTCAACGTCTGCGGCTCCGGCCCGCCGGACCTCGCGGACCACAGCCCGCACAACCTGTTCCCCAAGGTCTTCCGGGCGATGTCGCGCGGCGAGGCGCCGGTGGTGAACGGGGACGACTACCCGACGCCCGACGGCACCTGCATCCGCGACTACATCCACGTCGTGGACCTGGCCGACGCCCACCTGCAGGCCGCGCTCCACCTGGCCGGCGACGCGCCGGTGGCCGAGGCCTACAACGTGGGGCGCGGCGTCGGCTCGTCCGTGCTCGAGGTGATCGACGCCATGCGGCGCCTCACCGGCATCGACCTGCCCCCCGAGATCCGCGGCCGCCGCGCCGGCGACCCGGCGCGCATCGTGGGCGCGGTCGACCGAATCCGCGCCGACCTCGGCTGGGAGGCGCGGTACGACCTGGACGACATGGTGCGCAGCGCCTGGGAGGCGTGGCAGCACCAGCTCGCCGTGCACGGCGGGCCGCCCGCCGACGGCGGGCGCCTCCACCAGGTCTCCTAGCTAGCGGGTCCGCCCCGCCGGGGGGCGCGTCCCGATGCGCGGCGGCCGCACCGGCCCGCCGTCGAGGATCGCCTCGGGGCCCTCGCGCACCATCCACGAGAGCGTCTGCGGGTGCGCGTCGATGCCGTCGGCGGCCGCCTGCAGCCCCGGCTCGATCTCCGGCGGGCGCCACGGCCCGGCCGAGTGGGCGTCCGAGGCCAGCAGGTGCGCCGCGCCGCCGGCGAGCAGCATGAGGGCGGTGCGGCGGGCCGCCGGGCCGTGGTCGCCCAGGAACGAACCGGCCGTGAGCTGGACCAGTGCCCCCCGTCCGATCAGGTCGCGCATCCGGTCGGGCTGGCGCTGCACCGCCTCGGCGCGCTCGGGGTGGGCCAGGATGACCCGGTACCCGCGGATCTCCAGGTCCCGGAGCGTCTCGGGCAGGCCGATGGGCCACCCGGCGAACGGCATCTCCAGCAGGAGCCACCGCCCGGCGCCGCCGACGCTCGCCATCGCCAGGTCGGCGTCGCTCATGCGGGGCAGCCAGTCGAGCGAGATCTCCGCCCCCGGCGCCACCGTGAGGCCGATCCCGGCCTCCTCCAGCGCCTCCCGCAGCGCGTGGACGCCCTCGTGCACCCGCGCCGGCTCGGTGGGGTACCGGTCGATCATGTGCGGCGTGCAGACCACGGTGCGCGTGCCGTGCTCCCAGGCCACGCGGGCCATCTCCACGGCCTCGCCCATCGTCGCGGGTCCGTCGTCGAGGCCGGGGAGGAGGTGGGCGTGCAGATCGATCACTCCCTGGAGGGTAGCGCCGGGGTCCGCCGTCCCCGCCCGAGGCTGAAACCGTGGCTGCCGCGCGATACAGTGACCGGCGCCCCGGGGGGATTAGCTCAGTTGGGAGAGCGCCTGGATCGCACCCAGGAGGTCAGCGGTTCGAATCCGCTATCCTCCACTCCGGCCTACGAAAGCCCCGCATCCGCGGGGCTTTCGTCGTTTCCGGCCCCCCCGTGTACGCGGATGGCGCGCAGGGACCGCGCGCGCCGGGTAGGCTTCGCGCCCACCGCCGGGCCGACGCGCTCGAGCCGAAACACCGCTGGAATCCGAGCCATCGTCCTTCGTCCTGGCCCACCGCCCGTCGAGGCCTGTCCTTTCGCGCGTTGACGGGCCGCGAAACCGTACGGTAGAAACCCCCACCCTCGTCAGCGTCCCGGGACTCCATAACTGTGTCGACCAGCTCTTCACCCGCCCCGTCGAACGGGGCTGACTCCTCGCGCGCGCCGCTCACGATCGGCGTGCCGAAGGAAACCCTCGACGGGGAGCGCCGCGTCGCGCTCACCCCCGCCGTCGTACCCACGCTCCAGAAACTGGGCGCGGAGGTGCTCGTCGAGTCCGGCGCGGGCGTCGCGTCCGGGTTCGCGGACTCCGAGTACGAGGAGAAGGGGGCGAAGCTCGTCTCCCGCGACGAGGCGCTCGGCGCCGACGTCGTGACCGTCGTACGCGTGCTGGACGGTGACCCCGCCAGCGGCGACCTGGGCAAGCTGCACGCCGGCCAGACCCTCGTCGGCATGGCGGCCCCGTTCGCGCAGCCGAAGGTCTCCGCCGCGCTCGCCGAGAAGGGCGTCACGCTGCACTCCCTGGAGCTCGTCCCCCGGACGACCCGCGCGCAGTCGATGGACGTCCTCTCCTCGCAGGCCAACATCGCGGGCTTCAAGGCCGTGATCATGGCCGCGACGGCGCTGCCGAAGGTCTTCCCGCTCATGACGACGGCCGCCGGCACCATGGCGCCCGCCCGCGTCTTCATCGTCGGGGCCGGCGTCGCCGGCCTGTCGGCCATCGCCACCGCGCGCCGCCTCGGCGCCGTGGTCGAGGCCTACGACGTCCGCGACGCGGCCAAGGAGGAGGTCAAGTCGCTCGGCGCCCGGTTCGTCGAGTTCGACCTCGACACCGGCCAGGAGGCCGGTGGCTCCGGTGCCTACGCCACGAAGATGAGCGACGAGCAGATCGCGAAGCAGCAGGAGGCGATGCTCAAGGTCGTCGCCCGTGCCGACGTCGTGATCACCACCGCCCAGGTGCAGGGCGCCAAGGCGCCCGTGCTCATCACCGAGGCGATGGTCAAGGCCATGTCCCCCGGCTCCGTGGTGGTGGACCTCGCCGCCGAGCAGGGCGGCAACGTCGAGCCCTCCAGGCCGGGCGAGACCGTCGATGTGGACGGCGTCCGCGTCATCGGGCCGGTCAACGTGCCGTCCGAGGCGCCGAACCACGCCAGCCTCATGTACGGCAAGAACGTCGCGAACTTCCTCGCGCTGCTCGTCAAGGACGGCGCCCTGGCGCCGGACCCCGAGGACGACATCGTCAACCAGAGCACGGTCACCCGTGACGGGAAGATCGTCAACGAGCGGGTTCAGTCCGCCCTCGGCGCCGGGGAGGGCGTCTCCTCATGAGCACCGACGTCATCATCATCAACCTGTTCATCTTCAGCCTGGCGGCGTTCGTCGGGTTCGAGGTGATCCGGCGGATCCCGAAGCTGCTCCACACGCCGCTGATGGCGCTCACCAACGCGCTGTCCGCCATCGCGCTGGTGCTGTCCATCGTGATCCTCGGCCAGGGTGAGACGACCTACGCCAAGATCCTCGGCTTCATCGCCGTGGTGGCCTCGTCCATCAACATGGTCGGCGGCTTCATCATCACCGACCGCATGCTCAAGATGTTCAAGCCGCGCGAGAAGGCGAAGCCCGCCGGCGTCGAGGAGGGCTCCGCCTGATGGACAGGATGAACTGGATCCAGCTCGCGTACCTCGTCGCGGGTCTGTCGTTCGCGTTCTCGCTCAAGTGGATGTCCCAGGCGTCCACCGCGCGCCGCGGTGTGCTCGCCGGTGAGATCGGCTTCGGCATCGCGATCGTCGCGACGCTCTTCTGGCCGGACATCACCGGTCAGGGCTACCTGCTCATCGCCGTGGCACTGCTGATCGGCTCCGCCATCGGCGTGCCGCTCGGCCTCATGGTCCCGATGACGGCGATGCCCCAGCGGATCGCCCTCTCACACGCCTTCGGTGGTCTCGCGGCCGGCCTCATCGGCTGCGCCCACTTCTACCTGGAGCGCTCGCACTTCTCGAAGTTCGACCTCCTGGTGATCGGCATCGAGATCGCCCTCGGTTTCCTCGTCTTCACGGGCTCCCTGATGGCGGCGGGCAAGCTGCAGGAGTGGCTGCCGCAGCGGCCGATCGTCTACCCGATGCAGAACCTGGTGAACGCCGGCGTTCTCGCCGGCGCGCTCGGGCTGGTCATCTTCCAGATGTTCAACCCGGACCAGAACTGGGCGCTCCCGATCATCGCCGTCCTCGCCCTCGTGTTCGGCGTGTTCCTCATCATCCCGATCGGCGGCGCGGACATGCCGACGGTCATCGCGCTCCTCAACGCGTACGCCGGCCTCTCGGCCGCGGCCCTCGGCCTCGTGCTGGACAGCCAGCTCCTGATCGTGGCCGGTGCCCTCGACGGCGCCTCCGGCCTCATCCTCGCGATCATCATGTGCCGCGCCATGAACCGCTCGTTCTCGAACGTGCTGTTCGGTGCCTTCGGCGCGACCGACGCGGTCGGCGCGGGCGACGGCCAGGACCAGGGCACGTACCGCTCCGCCCCGGTCGACGAGGCCGCGGACCTCATGAAGATGGCCTCCTCGGTCGTCATCGTGCCCGGGTACGGCATGGCGGTGGCGCAGGCCCAGCACAAGGTGCGGGAGCTCGCCGACGCGCTCGAGAAGGAGGGCGTCGAGGTCCGGTTCGCCATCCACCCGGTGGCGGGCCGCATGCCCGGTCACATGAACGTGCTGCTGGCCGAGGCCAACGTCCCGTACGAGCAGCTGCTCGACATGGACGAGATCAACGGCGACTTCCCGCAGACCGACGTGGTGCTCGTGCTGGGCGCCAACGACGTCGTGAACCCCGCGGCGCGCCACGACAAGAACAGCCCGATCTTCGGCATGCCCATCCTCGACGTGGACAAGGCCCAGACGATCTTCGTCGTCAAGCGGTCCATGCGGGCGGGCTTCGCCGGCATCGAGAACGAGCTCTTCTTCAACGAGAAGACGTCCATGGTGTTCGGCGACGCGAAGTCCGTCGTCACCGAGCTGACCAACGAGGTCAGCGGCCAGAGGGACGCGATCTCCCTGTAGCACCCGGTCCCGCGCGGCAGGCCGGCCGGGGGTGACCCGGCCGGCCCCGCGGGGGACGGCTCCACCCCCGGACGGCGGCCGTTCGTACCTGCACGTGCCCGCTAGAGTCCGTGGAACCCACCCGTTTCCCGAGCCAGCGAGCACGCCGAATGGACATTCTCCCGGCCGATTACCCGCCGCCCTTCCAGCCGTCCGACTACGTCGTGCCGCCGGCGGCAGGCGAGGACGAGCGCCTCGAGGTGGGCGTGCTCATCGTCGGAGCGGGCCCCGCGGGCCTCGCGACGGCGGTCCGGCTGGGCCAGCTGCTCGGTGAGGACCCGGAGCTGCTGGAGCAGCTCGGCGAGGTGCCGATCGCCGTGGCGGAGAAGGGCAAGACGTCCGGCTCGCACCTCCTCTCGGGCGCCGTGATGAAGCCCGGTCCCATCCAGGAGCTCTTCCCGGACCTGACGCCGGACGACATCCCGCACTACGGGAAGGTCACGGGCGAGTCGGTCTACTTCATGCGGCCGAAGTCCAAGATCCGCATCCCCACCCCGCCGCAGATGAAGAACCACGGCAACTGGGTGATCTCGATCTCCCAGATGGCCCGCTGGATGGCCGAGCAGGCGGAGGAGCTCGGGACGTTCATGCTCCCCGAGACCGACTGCCAGAAGCTCATCGTGGACCAGGGCCGGGTGCTCGGCGTGGTGACCGGCGACAAGGGCCGCGGCAAGGAGGGCGAGGAGCTCTCCCAGTTCGAGCCCGGCGCCGAGCTGCACGCCCAGGTGACCGTCCTCGCCGAGGGCACCCCGGGCCACCTCACCGGCGTCCTGCGCCGCCACTACGACCTGGACCGCGGCGTCACCCAGAGCTGGGAGCTCGGGGTGAAGGAGGTCTGGCAGGTCGCCAAGCCCCTGGGCAAGGTCATCCACACCCTGGGCTGGCCGCTGCGGCTGCGCACGAAGTACCGCGAGTACGGCGGCTCGTGGATCTACCCGATGGGCGACGACATGGTGTCGCTCGGGTACGTCATCGGGCTCGACTACGCCGACGCCACCCTGTCGGCGCACGACGTGCTCCAGGAGTTCAAGACCCACCCGATGGTCCGCGAGATCCTGGCCGGCGGCAAGCGCCTGGCCTGGGGCGCCAAGACCATCCCGGGCGGCGGCCTGTACGGCCTGCCGAGCCGCCTCCACGTGCCCGGCGCCGTCATGGTCGGCGACTCCGCGGGCTTCGTGGACATGATGGCCCTCAAGGGCGTCCACCTGGCGATCAAGTCCGGGATGATCGCCGCGGAGTCCATCTACGCCGCCCTCAAGGAGGGCAAGGCCACCGCGGCCGCCGGCCTCTGGGGCTACACGAAGGGCATCCAGGACTCGTCGGTCTGGAAGGAGCTCTGGAAGGTCCGGAACATCCGGCCCGCCTTCCAGAAGGGCTTCATCTACGGCGGCATGATCCACGGCATGGCGACGGCCTCGTTCGGCCACGCGCCGCGCAAGCCGGTGAAGTCGAAGACCGACGCCAAGGAGCCGGTGTTCGTCGGCAGCCGCCAGGGGGCCTACCCGGCCGCGGACGGCGAGTACATCTTCGACAAGCTGTCCTCCGTCTTCGCCTCGGGCAACGCCACCCGCGACGACCAGCCGAACCACATCCGGCTGCAGCGCGAGGTGCCGGTCTCGCTCGCGACCACCTGGGTCTACATGTGCCCGGCCAAGGTCTACGAGATCGACGAGGACGGGCCCCAGAACGGCACCGTCAACGTCAAGATCAACCCGTCCAACTGCGTCCAGTGCGGGGCGATCACGGCCAAGGGCGGCCGCCTCACCCCGCCCGAGGGCGGCAGCGGCCCCGAGTACACGATCACCTGACGCCGTGGGGACCGCGCCGCACCCCAGCGCCCGCGGGCTGCTGGTGTGGATGCAGTCCCACCCGGAGCGCCTGCGCGCCCTCCTCGACCGGGAGGCCGCGGGCGCGGACGACCTCGCGCCCGCCGGCGACCCGGCGGTGCGCGCGCACCTGGGCTTCGTGGCCGAGGCCCTCGCGGCCACGGCGGCGCCGGCGGCGACCGGCGACCTGACCGCCTTCGCGGCGGGCCTCCCCGCGATGCTCCGCGAGTGCGAGGACGAGGTCGACGAGGAGATGCGCCGCGTGGGCGAGGCGCACGCCTTCGAGGTCGACCGCCAGTTCGGCGAGATCGCCCGCGACGACCCGGGCATGCGCGACATGCTCGACCGGCGGGTCCGCGTGAACGCCTGGACCCGGGTCTTCCTGGACGGGCTCGACCGCGCGCGCGACGGGTCCCCGCCGGTCTCGGACGCCGTGCTCGGCTGGATGGGCGACCGCCAGACGCTCCTCGCCGACACCATCTTCGCGATGGACCGGCGGGCGAAGGAGGGCGAGATGGCGCGGGGCGGGCCGGAGGCCGTGGACGACGCCGAGGTGGTCAACCGCATCGGCCAGTCGGCCATGGTCCTGGCGCACACCCGCTTCCTCGTCGAGGCGCTCGCGGAGTCGATGTGAAGGACCCCCTGGCCGGGACGTCCTGGACCGTCGCCGACGTGGACGGCGTGGTGCCGCCCGCGGACGGGCCCCCGCAGACGCTCCTGGTCGGCGACGACGGGCGGCTCTCCGGGCACGCCGGGGTCAACCGCTACGCCGGCTCCTGGACGGCGACGCCCGAGGGGATCACGCCGGGGCCGCTCATGGTGACCCGCATGGCGGGGCCGCCGGAGTGGACCGCGGCCGAGAACCGGCTGCTCGCCGCCCTGGAGGGGCCGCTCCGCGCCACGCGCACCGACGACGGCCTCCTCCTGGAGGGCGCGGGCGGTGTCGTGCGGCTCGTGCCCGCCTAGGTCCGGCGGATGCGCCCGCTCACGAGCCGGTAGGCCGGCGAGACGGCCCCGGGGTCCGCGGCGATGCGCGTCGCCGCGTCGCCGAAGACCGCGTCCATGATCTCCTGCGCCTCCTCCTCGCCGCGCCCCGCGAGGGCCGCCCGGAAGCTCGGCTCGAGGAAGGCGCGGAGGAACCCGGCCTGCGCCCGCCCGTAGGCCCCGGCGTCGCCCGAGGCGCGCAGCGCGGGCATGAACGGGTCGGCGAGGACCGACGGCTCCAGCGCCACCAGCTCGAGCGGGCCGCCGTCCCCGAACGGCGCGCGCAGCTCGGCGAGGTCGCGGAACCAGGTGGGGTAGGCCAGGGCGGCGTACTCGTCACCGGTCAGCGACCCGGCGTCGCGGGCGGCCCGCAGCGCGTCCTCCAGCTTGTCGAACAGGGGCTCGGCGCCCATCGAGCCGTCGTCGCCCATGAGCACGTCCACGAACACGACCGAGCCGCCGGGCACCAGCTCACGGGCGCGGTGGGCCAGGAAGGCCGTCCAGTCCGCGGCCGCCCGCGCCCGGTACCGCTCCCGCGCCGGCGCGTCCGTGGAGAGCTGGACGAAGAAGTGGTCCGCCACCGGGCCCGGCGGGGCGCTGAGCCAGTGGAGCGCCGACGAGCACCACGCCAGGTGCAGCGCGCCGTCGGCGACGAGCCGCTCGTAGAAGGACCGGCCCACCGCGGAGGGGTGCACCGCGCCCTCCGCACCGCGCAGGTAGGACTGCGGGTCGTGCTCCACGACGGCGAACAGGGTCGCCCAGTCGTTGCCCGGCAGGTCGGTGTGCACCACCTCGACGTCGCGGTCCCACCGGGCGCGCAGCGCCGTCACGGCGGCGGCCATCGGGGCGAGCGAGTTGTGACCCTGCGCGCAGCCGAGGTCGGCGACGCGCGGCACGCCCGCCGGAGCGGGCAGGTCGGCCACGGCCTCGGCCACGAGCTCCAGGCCGCGCGCGGCGGCGGCCTCCTGGGTGCCCGAGTGCCGCAGGTAGGAGCCCCCGCCGGCCATGACGCCGGACCCGGTGCCGCCGGCCCGGGTCACGCCGGCGTCCGGCGCACCACGGCCACGGCCACGTCGTCGGTGAGGCGGCCCCCGCTCCACGCGCGCGCGGCCGCGTGGGCGGCGCGGGCGAGCCCGTCGGGGTCGCGCCGTGGCGCGCGCACGAGCGCGTCGCGCAGCCCCGCCTCCCCGAACTCGCGCCCCTTGCGGCGCGCCTCGATGATGCCGTCGGTGTAGGCCACGAGCGTGACGCCCGGCCCGAACGGCTCCTCGCCCTGGTGGAAGCGCTGCGCGGGGAAGACGCCGCACGGCGGGTCGGGGTCCTCGAGCGTGCGGTACCCGCCCCCGGGGTCGAGGAGGACGGCCGGCGGGTGCCCCGCGCTGCACCAGCGCAGCGCCCCGGCCGCGGTGTCGATGACCACGAGCAGCAGGGTGACGAGCGCCCCGTCGGGCAGGCGCGGGCAGACGAGGTCGTTGAGCTCCCCGACCAGCGCCGCGGGCTCCGGCTGGTGGTGCGAGAGGGCCTCGGCCATGTAGCGCACCATCGCCGTCACCCCGGCGGCCTCCACGCCCTTGCCGGACACGTCGCCCACGAGCAGCGCCAGCCGCCCGTCGTCCAGGGGCCACGCGCCGTAGAAGTCGCCGCCCACGAGCGAGCCGGCGGCCGCCTCGTAGAGCGCGGCCAGCTCCACCCCGGGGATCGCGGGGAGGTCGTCGGCCAGCAGCGAGTGCTGCAGCGTCTCGGCGATGTGCCGCTCCCGCTCGAACTGGAGGGCGTTGGCGAGTGCCGCGGCCGCGTGGCGGGCCAGCTCGGTGAGCACCCGCACCTCCCGCTCGCCGAACTCGCGCGGGGCGAGGCAGTTGAGGCTCACCAGCCCGAGCACCCGCCCGCCGTGGACGAGCGGCACGAGCATGAAGGAGCGGATGCCCTCGGGGCCGGTGATGCGCGAGGACACCCGGTCGTCCACGAGCGTGTCGTTGCAGATGAAGGGGCGCTGCTCGACCATCATGCGCCCCACGGTCCCCTCACCGCTGCGGAAGGTCATGCGCGGGACCGTGGACGCCGCGAAGCCGCGGGTGACGGCGGGGGTCATGAGCCCGCGCGCGTCCGCGGTGAGCACGGCGCTCTTCTCGCAGCCGAGCACGACGGCGTGGGCGGCGTCCAGGAGGTGCTCGTGGATGTCCGCGGGGGTGAGGGCGGAGGCCATGAGCTGGGCGGCCGTCGCGATCTCCCGCTCCTCCTGCGCCCGCCGCTCCTCGCGCTCGAGCAGCTCGGCGCGCTCGGCGGCGAGCCGGCGGGCCTCGGCCAGGGCGCCGCGCGCGGTGGTGACGTCGGTGAGGATGTCCACGCGGCCCACGATGCGGCCGTCCACGTCCTTCACCGGCGACGAGGTGTGCTCCACCGCCCGCCCGTCCACGGTCTCCACCTCCAGCAGGGCCTCGCGCCCCGGGTGGTCGTGGGCCACGAGCAGCCGCGCGGCGTAGTCCTCCGGGTTCGTGAAGCGCCACTTGATCCGCTCGGCCACGAGGGTGCGGGTGGGCTGGCCGACGAGCGGGGCGAGGTCGATGCCCAGCATCTCGGCGGCCGCCTCGTTCGTCATCGAGAGCCGCCCGCGGACGTCCGTCACGAGCATCCCCATGCGGCTCGACGCGATGACCCCCTCCAGGGTCTGGCGCGAGCGCCGGGTGCGGGCGGCGAGCTGGTGGTTGCGCGCGGCGAGCGCGATCTGGGGGGCGAGCGCCGAGAGCTCCTCCGCCGCGTCGGCGGGGACCGGCTGGTCGCGGGCGAGCGAGACGAGCGTGACCGCGCCGAGCACGGGCTCGCCGGCCGTGCCGATCGGGACGGCCACGCCGCCGGCCTCCAGCAGCAGCCGGTGGACCGCGCCGGCCGGCCCGCCGGCGTCGGCCACCGCGGCGAGCCGCGCGATCTGGTCGGGCTCCGAGGAGAGCCGGGGCCAGGCGACCGGCGTCCCCGTGGCGATGGCCGCGTCGCCCAGGGCGACCGGGTCCGGCCCCGCGCCCCCGAGCAGTGGCGCGAGCGCCTGCGCCGGTCCGGAGGGGCCCACCCGGTGACCGTGGGTCGCGGCGTCGGCGCCGGTCTCGTCCACGAGCTGCACCACGACGAGGTCGACCGGGAACACCTCGAGCACCCGCTCGGCGATCTCCCCGAGGGCGGCCCCCAGGTCGTCCCCGCCCGCGCCGGCGAGGCGCGTGAGCCAGCGCGCCGAGTCGACCGCCGCCCGCGGCAGGGGCTCACGCCCGATCACGGTGCACCCCGATCATCGCGACGTACCGCGCGGCCGACCCCAGCAGCCCCTCGCGCTCGGCCGGCGTGAGCTCGCGCACGACCTTCGCCGGGACGCCCAGGGCCATCGTCCCCGGCGGCACCGTCATCCCCTCGGGCACCACCGCGCCGGCGCCGACGATCGACCCGGCCCCCACCTCGGCGCCGTTCATCACGATCGCTCCCATGCCGACGAGCGCCCCGTCGCCGACCGTGCAGCCGTGCACGACGGCCAGGTGGCCCACCGTGACCCGGTCGCCGAGGCGGCAGGGGAAGCCGGGATCGGCATGGAGCACGGAGCCGTCCTGGACGTTGGTCTCGTCCCCGACGGTGATGTCCTCGGTGTCGCCGCGGATGACCGCGCGGGGCCAGACGGACGCCCGGGCGCCGAGGCGCACGCGCCCGATGACCTCGGCCGCCTCGTGGACGAAGGCGCCGGGGCCGAGCGCGGGCTCGTGGCCGTCGAGTGGGCGGATCACCGTGACGATGGAGGGTACTCGCGTCGAGCGGAGGATGGGATGGATGACCCGGATCGGCGCACGTCCGTTGATCCTTCGTGCGTGGTGCATATGATCCGGGTCGTCGTCGACGCCGATCGATCCGGGGGTGAGATGGTGCGCAGGTCCAGGTTTGCGCTTCTGCTGGTCGCGCTGGTCACGGCCATCGGCCTCGTGGCCGGTTGTGTCGAGAGCAGCGAGGAGGCCGCGCAGACCCCGTCCGACGCGCCCACCGTCGCGAACAGCGCCCTCCAGACCGACTCCAAGGGCGACACCGTCACGGCCCCGCCCGCCGAGGTCCCGGCCGACGAGGAGGGCACCGAGACGGGTGCCGGTGGCGGCGACATCGACGGCGGCATCCAGGTCTTCGAGACGAGCTGCGCCGGCTGCCACCCGAGCGACGGCACGGCCGCGGGCGTCGGTCCGCAGCTCTCCGGCATGGGCCTCGACGAGCCCACGATCGAGAACCAGATCGTGAACGGCGGCGGCGCCATGCCGGGCGGCCTGGTCAGCGGCGACGACCTCACCAACGTCGTCGCGTACGTCCTGAGCATCCAGTAACCCGGCGCGCGCCGGCGGCGCGCGTGCGGCCCCCCGGGGCCGCGGGTAGCATCACGACGATGAGCCTGGACGTCACGACCGAGTCGCGCGACGACGTCACCCTGGTGGTGCTGGGCGGGGAGCTCGACATCTACACGGTGGCCGGCTTCCGCCGCTACCTGGAGGACGTCGACACCGGCGCGGCCCCCCTGGTGGTCGACCTGACCGACGTCACGCTGCTCGACTCGTCCGGCCTCGGCGCCCTGGTCTCGCTGCTCAACCGGGTGCGGGCCGGCGAGGGCCAGCTCGGGCTCATCTGTCCCCACCGCCGGCTGCGCCGGGTGTTCGAGATCACCGGCCTGCGCCGCGCCTTCGTCTTCGGGGACGACCTCGAGGACGTCCTCGCCGGTCTCGCCGAGGGCCCCGCCTCGTCCGCCGCAACGTCCTAGAGGTCACATGCTCGATCTCAAGCTGATCCGCTCCGAGCGGGACCGTGTCGGAGCCAACCTCGCCCGCCGTGGCGCGGACGGGCCGCTCGACGCCCTCATGGTCGCCGACGAGGCCGCCCGCGCCCTCCGCGTGCAGGTGGAGGAGACCCGGGCCGAGCGCGGGCGCATCTCGAAGGAGATCGGCAACGCGAAGCGCCAGGGGCTCGAGAGCCTGGACGCGGAGGCGGCGGCGAAGAAGCTGGGCGAGGACCTCGCCCGGCAGGAGGACGGCCTCCGCAAGATCGAGCACAAGCGCGACTCGCTCCTGGCGGGGCTGCCCAACCTGGCCGAGGACGACGCCCCGGACGGGGGCGAGGACGACGCCGTCGAGATCCGCCAGGTCGGTGAGCGGCCGGACTTCCCCTTCCCGCCGAAGGACCACCTGGACATCGGGATCGCCGCCGGGATCATCGACATGGAGGCGGCCGCGAAGGTCTCCGGCGCCCGCTTCGCCTACCTCATGGGCCCGCTGGTGCGCGTGCAGCTCGCCCTGGTGAGCCTGGCGCTGGAGAAGGTGGAGGCGGCCGGGTTCACGCCCGTCGTCCCGCCGGTGCTCGTGCGCGAGGAGGCCATGTACGGGACGGGGTTCTTCCCCACCGACCGCGCCTCGATCTACCGCGCCGCGGACGACGACCTTTTCCTCGTGGGCACGTCCGAGGTGCCGCTCGCCGGCCTCCACGGCGACCAGATCCTCACCGAGGAGCAGCTGCCGCTGCGGTACGGCGGCCTCTCCACCTGCTTCCGCCGCGAGGCCGGCGCCGCGGGTCGCGACACGCGCGGCATCTTCCGGGTGCACCAGTTCGACAAGGTCGAGATGTTCTCGTTCACGCTCCCCGAGGCGTCGCAGGCGGAGCACCTCCGGATCCTGGGCGTCCAGGAGGAGATCCTGACGGCGATCGAGGTGCCGTACCGCGTCATCGACATCGCGGTGGGCGACCTCGGGGCGTCGGCGGCGCGCAAGTTCGACACCGAGGCGTGGATGCCCGCGCAGGGGGCGTACCGCGAGGTGACCTCCTGCTCGAACTGCACCGACTACCAGGCGCGGCGCCTCAAGACGCGCGTGCGCCGCGACGGCGGCCCGGTGCCCGTCCACACCCTCAACGGGACGGCCGTCGCCGTGGGGCGGTCCCTCATCGCGATCCTGGAGAACCACCAGCGCGCCGACGGCTCGGTGGCCCTCCCAGAGGCGCTCGTCGCGCACGGGGCGCCGCCCGAGATCCGGCCGCGGTGACCCGGTGACCCGTCCGCGGGTCGCCGTCGTCGGCCATGTGGAGTGGGTCACCCACGGCCGCGGTCTGATGCCGCGGCCCGGGGAGATCACGTACCTCTCCGAGCCGTTCGACGAACCGGCCGGCGGGGGAGGGGTGACGGCGGCCCAGGTCGCGAAGCTCGGCGCCGAGTGCCTGTTCTTCACGGCCCTCGGCGGCGACGCGACCGGCGACGCGGCGGCCGCGGGCCTGGAGGGGCAGGGCGTGACCGTGCTGGCGGCGCGGCGGCCGGAGCCGCACGTGCGGGCGGTGAGCGCGACCGGCCCGGACGGCGACCGCGGCATCGCGGTGATCGGCGGCCCGGTGTCCGCGCGCATCGAGGACCCGCTGCCGTGGGACGACCTCGCCGGCTGCGACGCCGCGTACTTCACCGGGCACGACTCGGCCACCCTCGCCGCCGCGCGCCGGGCCCCGGTGCTCGTGGTCACGACGCGGCGGCTCCACGTGCTGATGGAGAGCGGCGTGCGGGCGGACGTCCTCATCGCGAGCGACGACGACCCCGTGGAGGCGGTCGACCCGGGCGCGCTGCCGGTGCCGCCGGCCCTGACGGTGTGGACCCAGGGCGCGCGGGGTGGCCGCTACGAGCACGACGGCGGGGGCACCGGTCGCTGGGAGGCCGCGCCGCTGCCCGGAGAGGCCGTCGACTCCTACGGCGCGGGCGACTCGTTCGTCGCGGGCCTCACGGTGGGCCTGGCCCGGGGCCTCGGGCTGGAGGAGTCGCTGGCGCTGGGGGCCCGCTGCGGCGCCGCCTGCCTCACGGCGCGGGGCGCGCTCGCCGGCCAGCTCGTGGAGGGCCCGGCGGCCTAGGCGTCCGGGGGCGGGGCGGGCTCCGGTGCCTCGTCGTCCGGCTCGATCGCGACGAGCACCACCCGGGTGCCGCGCGTCGCCTCGACGGTGAGGCGCCAGCCGTCGGCGGCCACCGAGTCACCGGTGCGGGGCAGGCGGCCGAGGCGGGTGAAGACGAGCCCGCCGACGCTCGTGACGGTCTCGTCCACGAGCTCGACTCCGTGGTCGGCGAGGTCCTCGATGGGGACGTGGCCGCGCACGAGGAGGCGGCCGTCGGGGCGCTGGTCCACGGACGCCGAGCGGTCGCGCTCGTCGTCGATCTCGCCGACGATCTCCTCGATCACGTCCTCCACGGTGACGACGCCGGCGAAGTCGCCGTACTCGTCGAGCACCACCGCGAGCGAGGCACGGCGCGCCTGGAGCTGGCGCAGCAGGTCGTCGACCGCCTGGGTCTCGGGGACGAACAGGGCGGGGCCGGAGAGGCCGCGCACGGGGGTGTCCTCACCGCTCTCCAGCAGGCCTCGGGCGAGCTGGGAGAGGTGGACGATGCCGAGGACGCCGTCGCCGTTGAGGACGGGGAAGCGGCTGTGGCGGGTGGCGAGGGCCTCGGTGAGGGCGGCCCGCACGGGGGAGTCGGCGGCGAGGGTGGTGACCTCGGGGCGCGGGGTCATGATGTCGCGGGTGAGGCTCTCCTGGAGGCCGAAGACGCCCTCCAGCATGTCGGCCTCCTCCGGCTCGATCGCGCCGCCCTCCTCGCTCTGGGCGATGAGGATCTGGAGGTCCTCCGGCGTGGACGCCAGCTCGTGCTCGCTGGCCGGCTCGACGCCGATGGCGCGGACGAGGGCGTTACCGGCGCCGTTCATCACGTAGATGAACGGGGAGAAGAGCCAGCGGAACCACTCGAGCGGGCGGGCGATGGAGAGCGCCGTGGGCTCCGCGCGCTGGATGGCGATCGTCTTGGGGGCGAGCTCGCCGACCACCACGTGGAGCACGGTGATGATGGCGAACGCCAGGATGATCGCGGTGAGCGTCGCGCTGCCCTCGCCGAGGCCGATGCTCTCGAAGACGGGCTCGAGCACGCTCGCGAAGGCCGGCTCGCCGAGCCAGCCGAGCCCGAGGGACGCGAGCGTGATGCCGAGCTGGCAGGCCGCGAGGTAGCGGTCGATGTGCTTGACCTGCTGGCGCGCGAGGATCGCGGCGCCGCGCCCCGAGTCGGCGAGCTGGTCGAGCCGGGTCATCCGCGCGCGGGCCAGGGAGAACTCGGCGGCGACGAAGAAGCCGTTGAGCAGCACCAGGAGCAGTGCCGCGACGATCTGGACCGTGCTTATCAACGGCCCGGGGAAGTGTTCACGGCGCGCATGATAGACGAGCGACCGGGCCGTTCCGCCGGTCGTGCGCCGTCAGGCTCGGTCAGATGCCGGGTCCCCCGGTCGCCGGGGGGTCCGATCCGGGGAACGACTCCTCCGAGCCCTCCTCCACCTGCTCGTCGCCCTCGGGGGGCTCCGGCGGGTCGTCCGGCCGGGGATCCTGCTGCGGTGCGGCCGCCATGGGCGCGCCCTCCTGTGATCGGGTGCTCCCCCCGGAGGTTCCCCGGCGACGCGGGGCGTGAACCGGCGGCGGGGGCGGGTACCGGAGGGGCATGACGACGCAGCCACTCCCGCCGGCGTTCCCCGAGCCCCCGTCGATCCCGGAGCCCATGCCACCCGCGATCCCCGAGCCCGGCCCCGACCCGGTGCCGGAACCCGTCCCGGGCCCCGCCCGCATCCCGGAGCCGTGGCCCCCCGACGACCCCGTCATCCCCGAGCCCGACCCGGTCCCCCCTCCCCAGATCTGAGGGTCCGCGGGGCCGCCGCGGGGCCGCGTCGGCCCCGTGGCGCAAGTGAGCCACCCGTCTGCCCCGACCGCGCCATGAGGGCCGATCGCGACTGAGCCACCCGCCTGGCCCAAGTGAGCCATGGGCCGGATCCCGGTGCGCATGGGGGTTTCCGCGGGATGGCGCAAGTGAGCCACCCGGGTGCCCCGAGCGCGCCATGGGGACGGACCCGACCGCGCCACCTGGCCGGCGCAAGTGAGCCATGCCCCGAAGGGGGGTGGCCGAGGGGAGCAACGGGAGGGGTGATTCTCCGCCCGTGGGCCAGCGCGGCCGGCCGGAACCATTGCATACAAAGCTGCATACAACCGGTCCGTGCCCGCCCCCCGCGGCGTCGGTGCGGTCGGCCCCGTCCATCCCGGCCGACCACGAAGGGAGAGTGCGTCCTTGTCGTCACTCGCCGCCCGGTTGCGCATGCAACGCCCCCCGGGCATGCCGGACCTTCCCCTGTGGACGCGCGGAGACCTCAACGCGTTCTTCGGGCTCGGCATCAACATGCTCGTCAACGTCATCGTCCTGGCAGGGCTCTGCCTCTTCGTCGTCAACATCCCGGCCGACGACGTCAACAGCGTCATCCTCCCCGCGCTCGGCATCGAGCTGCTCATCGGGAACCTGTTCTACTTCTGGCTCGCGCGCCGCCTCGCGTTCAAGGAGGGGCGCACCGACGTGACGGCCATGCCCTACGGCCCCAGCGTCCCGCACATGTTCATCGTCGTCCTGGTGATCATGCTGCCGATCTACCTCGACACGAACGACCCGATCGCCGCCTGGACGGCCGGCCTCGCGTGGGCGTTCATCATCGGCGTGATCATCCTGATCGGGGCCTTCATCGGCCCGGTCATCCGCAGGTTCACGCCCGGCGCGGCGCTGCTCGGCACCCTCGCCGGCATCTCGATCACGTTCATCTCGATGCGCCCCGCGGCGCAGATGTTCGAGGCCGCGTGGATCGCCCTGCCGGTCATCGCGATGATCATCATCGGCTTCATCGCGGGCGTCCGGCTGCCCGGCAACTTCCCGATGGCCGCCGCTGCCGTCATCGTCGGCTCCGTCATCGCCTGGATCGGCGGCTACATGGACGGCCAGGCCGTCTCCGACGGCGTCGAGTCGATCGCGATCGGCATCCCGACGCTCAACCTCGACATGCTCTTCGACGGCCTCGGCGGCATCTCGCCGCTCCTCGCCACCGCCATCCCCCTCGGCATCTACAACTTCACCGAGGCGATGAGCAACGTGGAGAGCGCGGCCGCGGCGGGGGACAAGTACAACCTCCGCTCCGTGCTCCTCGCCGACGGCGTGGGCGCGGTCGTGGGCGCCGGCCTCGGCAGCCCGTTCCCGCCCGCCGTCTACGTCGGCCAGCCCGGCTGGAAGGCGGCCGGCGGCCGGGTCTCCTACTCGCTCGCCACCGGCGTCGTGATCTTCCTGCTCTGCACCCTCGGGATGTTCCCGCTCATCTCGGCGATCCTGCCGATCCCGGCGATCGTCCCGATCCTGCTCTTCATCGGCCTCGTCATCGGCGCCCAGGCGTTCGGAGCGGTGCCGAAGGCGTACTACCCGGCGATCGTGCTCGCCATGGTCCCCAACATCGCCCAGTGGGGCACGGGACAGGTGGACAACGCCCTCGCCGCGGCCGGCACCAGCGCCGCGGGGGTGGGCTTCGACGCCCTCTCCGGAGCGGGGGTGATCTACGAGGGGCTCCTCGTCCTCGGGCAGGGAGCCGTGCTCGCCGGGATCGTGCTCGGCGCGATCGCGGTCTTCATGATCGACCGCAACTTCCTCTGGGCGTCGATCTACAGCCTCATCGGCGCCGGCCTCGCCGGCATCGGGTTGATCCACGGCGAGGAGGTCTCGTGGTTCGAGAGACCGGAGATATCCCTCGGCTACGCCCTCATGGCCGTGGTCTGCGCCGCCGCCTACTTCCTCCGGGCACCCGCCCGGGAGGTGGACCCGGCCGACCCGGAGGACGTCGCCGCCGCCGCGGACCGGCCGCCCTACCACCTGCCGGGGCTCGGCCCGAAGGCGGACGCACCGCCGCCCGCCGGCGAACCGGCCACGGCACCCGGATAGGACCCGGCGGGGCGGGCGCGCCCGGCGCCCGCCCCGCGGCATCCACCCCGCGATCCGAAAGGACCCGAACCGATGGACCCCTCGACGGCAACCGGGCCGGTCTCCGTCCCCGCCGCGCCCTACCCGCTGGACCTCGACCCGTCCCGCACGGCGCTGGTGATCATCGACATGCAGCGCGACTTCCTCGAACCGGGCGGGTTCGGGGCGATGCTCGGCAACGACGTCTCCCAGCTCGCCCGGACGGTCGAGCCCCTCATGGCCGTGCTCGCCGCGGCGCGCGCCATGGGCACGGCCGTCATCCACACGCGGGAGGGGCACCGCCCCGACCTCACCGACGCACCGCCCACCAAGCTCGCACGCGGCAACCTCTCCTGCGGCATCGGCGACCCCGGCCCGAAGGGGCGGGTGCTCGTCCGCGGCGAGGAGGGCCACGACATCATCGACGAGCTGTACCCGATCGACGGGGAGGCCGTCCTCGACAAGCCCGGCAAGGGGGCGTTCTACGCCACCGACCTGGAGCTCATCCTGCGCAACGGGGGCATCGAGACCCTCGTCGTCACCGGCGTGACCACCGAGGTCTGCGTCCACACGACGGTGCGCGAGGGCAACGACCGCGGCTTCGAGTGCCTCGTGCTCGAGGACTGCGTCGGCTCGTACTTCCCCGAGTTCCACGAGGTGGGCCTGCGGATGATCGCCGCGCAGGGCGGCATCTTCGGGTGGACCACCCCGTCGGCCACGTTCCTCTCCGCGATCGGCGCCCCGGCGGCCGTCGCGTCGTGACCCGCGCCCTCCGTCCGGCGGCAGGGGGTAGCCTGCCGCCGGACGGAGGACGGCGTGACGACCTGGGGGTGGAGCATGGGTTGCGCGGTTGTGTCAGCGGGCCAAGGGTGCGGGTCCCCCGGGCCGGATAGGGTCGCGGCCGCATGAGTCCCGGAGATCCCGGCGACGTCTCCGTCGCCTCCATCGCACCCCTCGATCCGTATGTGATCGTCCTCTTCGGCGCCACCGGGGACCTGGCGCGCCGCAAGCTGCTCCCGGGCCTCATGCACCTGAGCGGCGCCGGCCTGCTGCCGGAGTACCGCATCGTGGGCGCGTCGCTCGACCCCCTCGACACCGACGGCTTCCGGAACATGGCCCGCGAGGCGTGGGACGAGTTCGGCCGGCACGACGTGTCCGAGGCCGGCTGGGACGCGTTCGCCCGGCGGCTGAGCTACGTCGACCTGCGCAACGGCACCGAGGCCCTCGAGGCGACGGTCACCGCGGCGTGCGAGGACATCGGCGGCGGCCCCCGCTTCCTGCACTACATGAGCGTCCCCCCGGCGGCGGCGCCCACGGTCATCCAGCAGCTCCGCGACGCCGACCTGGTGGACCGCGCCCGGGTGATCATGGAGAAGCCGTTCGGCACCGACTTCGCCAGCGCGGTGAAGCTCAACGCCATGGTGCAGGCGGTCTTCCGCGAGGACCAGGTCTTCCGCATCGACCACTTCCTGGGCAAGGAGGCCGCCCAGAACATCCTCGCGCTGCGGTTCGCGAACGGCCTCTTCGAGCCGATCTGGAACCGCAACAACATCGACCACATCCAGATCGACGTGCCGGAGACCCTCTCCGTCGAGGGCCGGGCCTCCTTCTACGAGGCGACCGGCGCCTTCCGCGACATGGTGGTCACGCACCTCTTCCAGGTGCTCGCCTTCACCGCGATGGAGCCCCCGACGGCACTGGAGCCGGGCGCCATCGGCGAGGAGAAGAACAAGGTCTTCCGCTCCATGGTCCCCATCCAGCCGACCGACGTGGTGCGCGGCCAGTACGAGGGCTACCGGGACGAGCCGGGCGTGTCGCCCTACTCCCAGACCGAGACCTTCGTGGCCCTGCGCTGCTTCATCGACAACTGGCGCTGGTCGGGGGTGCCGTTCTACCTCCGCACCGGCAAGCGGATGGCCGAGGGCGCGCGCATCATCTCCATCGCCTTCAAGGAGCCCCCGCGCTCCATGTTCCCGTCCGGCTCCGGCGTGGGGCAGTACGGGCCGGACCACCTCACCTTCGACCTCGCCGAGGCGTCCCGCCTGTCGCTGTCCTTCTACGGCAAGCGGCCCGGCCCGGGCATGCGGCTCGTGAAGCAGAGCCTGCAGTTCTCGCTCTACGAGGACCAGCACCACGTCGAGGTGCTCGAGGCCTACGAGCGCCTCATCTACGACGCGATGATGGGCGACCACACGCTCTTCGCCAGCGCGACCGGCATCGAGCGGCTGTGGGAGGTCTCGTCGGCCGTGCTGGAGGACCCGCCCGACGTCATGTCCTACCCCGCCGGCTCCTGGGGCCCGCGGTCCATGCACGGGCTCATCTCGCCGAACACCTGGCGCCTCCCCTTCGAGCGCCGCTGGCGGGGGCCCAACTAAGCCCTACCGGTAGCGGCGCAGCACGAGCAGGGCGATGTCGTCGGAGCCCCCGGCCCCGGCGTGGTCGCGCACCGCCCGCTCGACGCGCGCGGCCACGGCCTCGGCGTCCATGTCCTTCGCCGAGGCGAGCACCTCCGACAGCCCGGACGCGCCGAACTGCACGCCGTCGCGCCGCGCCTCGGTCACCCCGTCCGTGTAGAGCACCAGGGCGTCGCCCGGGTCGAGGCGGAAGTGCACCTCCCGCAGGCGGGGCTGATCGACCACCCCGATGAGCGTCCCCGGCACCCCCACCGGCCTCACCGACCCGTCGGGCGCGAGCGCCAGGGGCGGCGGGTGCCCGCCGAGCACCAGGCGCCCCTCCACGCCGGCGTCGTCGGCCCGGAAGCGCAGGCAGACGGCGGTCAGGAACGAGCGCCCCTCCTCGATGAGGGCCTCGTTGAGCCGCGCCAGCACGTCGGCGGGGCCGCGGCCGATGCGCGCGTGGGCACGGATGACGTGCCGCGCCAGGGCGGTCACGGCGGCGGCCTCCGGGCCCTTGCCGCACACGTCCCCGACCACCGCGCACCACTCGCCCGGCGCCACCGCGAACATGTCGAAGAAGTCGCCGCCGACGCGGAAGCCGGTGCCCGAGGGGACGTACCGGGCGGCGATCTGCAGCTCCTCCACCTCGGGCAGGCGCCCGGGCAGGAGGGAGCGCTGCAGGACCTCCGCGACGCGGTGCTCCTGGTCGTAGAGGCGCCCGCGCTCCATGGCCTGCGCGCAGTGGCTCGCGAGGGCCTGGGCCAGGGTGCGCTCGAGCGGCGTGCGCGGGCGCGAACCGTCGAACACGAGACCGAGGATCCCCAGCAGGCGCTCCCCCGCGACGAGCGGGATGGCCGCGGCCTCGGTCCCGATGGCGCCGGCGATCGCCGCGCTCTCCGGGTACCGGCGGTGCCACTCCTCGCCATGGAGCCACACCGGCCGGCGGGTGCGGGCGGCCTCGGCCGACATGACCGGCGTGCGCGTGTTGATCGCGTCCAGCGACGGCCGGACGTCGTCGGGGAAGCCGGTGGAGCGGTGGGTCGTGAAGCGGCTCTCGGTGTCGTCGAGGATCGCGATGTTCGCCGCCCGGGCACCCAGCACCGCGACGGCCTCCTGCAGCGCGAGGTCGGCGATCTCGTCGTGGGAGAGGGCGCCGAGCAGCGCGGCGCTGGCCTGCTGCAGCCGGTCCATCGCAAGGAGGGCGTCCCGCGTCTCGCGCAACGACTCGCGCAGCTCCACCTCGGCGCCGGCGGTGGCCGCGAGGGCCTCCAGCGCCCCGATGTCGTGCGCCGTCCACTCGCGGGGGGCGCGGTCGGCCACGCAGAAGGCCCCGAGGGTGAGGTCCCGGGCGCCGCGCAGCGGCACGCCCACCCAGGAGCCCACCGGCTGGCCGTCGATCTCGGGCACCGCGCCGGGGCTGCCGGGCGCGGCCTGGTCGGGGACGATGACCGAGCGGTCGGCCGCGAGGACGTGCCGGCTGAAGGACAGGTCCAGCTGGTCCGCCCGCGGCCCGGTGCGCACCATGCCCGCGGCGCTCTTCCAGAACGACCGCTCGTCGTCCACGAAGGTGATGAACGCGATCGGCGCCCCCGTCATCTGCACGGCGAGCGCGGTGAGGCGGTCGAACGCCTCCTCCGGATCCGTGTCGAGGAGGCCGCTGGCCCGCACCGCGGCGACGCGCGTGGGGTCGAGGACGCTCGGTGACAGGGTGGGCGGCACGGGGGACGGATCATAGGTCCGTCGCCGCGGCCGCGGGTGGTCAGGCGTCCAGGGCGCGCACCGCGGACACCAGGGCCTCCGCGAAGGTGGGGAACTGGGCGATCACGTCGGCCACGGTCGCCAGGGGCACCCGGGCGCGCACGGCGAGCACGGCGAGGTGGATCCACTCGGACGCCAGCGGGCCGACCGCGTGGGCGCCCACGAGCACCCCGGCACCCCGGTCCGCCACCACGCCCACCAGCCCTCCGACGTCGCGCCCGTAGGTGCTCGCCCGCTCCATGTCGGCCAGGTCGACGGAGGCCGTGGCCACGTCGATGCCCCGCTCGCGCGCGGCCTCCGCGGTGAGCCCGACGGCCGCCACCTCCGGGTCGCAGAACACGCAGCGCGGCACGGCGGTGTAGTCGGCCCGCAGGTCGCCCTCGCCCAGGATGTCGGCGGCCGCGATCCGCCCCTGGTACGCCGCCACATGGGTGAACAGCCCCTCCCCGGTCACGTCGCCCACGGCCCAGACGCCGTCGCCGGCGCGGCAGCGGTCGTCCACGGCGATCCCCTCGTCGCCCGGCGTGATGCCCACGGTCTCCAGGCCGATCCCCGCGGTGCGCGGCGCCCGCCCGGCGGCCACCACGAGCCGTTCCGCCACGCGGTCCGTGCCACCGCCGAACGTCACGGCGACCCCGCCGCCGTGCGGCGCCACGTGCTCCGCCTCGTGCCCGCAGAGGACGTCGATCCCCTCCTCACGGAGGCGCCGGGCGAGCAGGTCGCCGACGGCCGGGTCCTCTGCGGGGAGGGGCCGCGGCGCGGGATCGGCGATCGTGACCGTGGCGCCGTACCGCGACAGAGCCTGGCCGATCTCGATCCCCACCGGCCCGGCGCCGAGCACCACCGCCGACTCCGGCACGGCGCGCATCCCCATCGCCTCGCGGTTCGTCCAGGCGTCCACCGCGCCGATGCCCGCGACCGGGGGGATCGTCGCGACGGACCCCGTGGCGATCACGATCCGCGGCGTCGTGTGGACGGCGTCGCCCACCACCACCCGGCCGGGCCCGTCGATGCGCCCGCGCCCGCGTAGGATCGTGACGCCCTTCGCGGCGTACCGGTCCGCCTTCTCCCGGTCGTCCCACCCGGACGCGACCCCGTCGCGGAACGCGGCCACCTCCTCCCACGAGTCGACCGACGCCGCGACGCCCGGCACCCGCCGCGCGGCCCACACCGCCTCGGCGGGGCGCAGCAGCGCCTTCGCCGGCATGCACGCCCAGTACGGGCACTCGCCGCCGACCCTCTCCTCCTCGGCCATCGCGACGTCCATCCCCGCGTGGGCGAGCCGGCCGGCGACCGCGCGCCCGCCGGACCCCGAGCCGATGACCACCGCGTCGAAGCGCGCCACCCTCAGGCCTCGCCGGGCTTGTCGCCCCGGTCGTGGGCGAAGCCCTCCAGGGAGTGGCGCACCGGCAGCGTGAGCGGCGGCGCGGGGATGTCGCCGCGCCGGCCGGGCAGGCCCCGGGAGATGCCGACGCCGCCGTCCACCACCCACACGACCCCGGTCACGAAGGAGGCCTCGTCCGAGGCGAGGAACGCGTAGACGTTGGCGATCTCCTCCACCGTCGCCCTGCGCCCGACGATCGTGGAGTCGACGATGGTCTGCGCCGCGTCCGGTGTGTGGGGCCCGGCCTCGGGCCGCGTCTGCCCGGTGTCCGTCGGCCCGGGCACGACGACCACGGCGCGCACGCCGTCGGCCGCCGACTCCGCGGCCACGCCCAGGGTGAAGGAGGTGGCGAAGCCCTTCGTCGCCCCGTAGATCGCCATGTTCGGGATGCCCGACTCGCCGGCGGTGCTGCCCGCGGTGAGCACCACGCCGCGGCTCTCGCGCAGCGCCGGCAGGGCCGCCCGGGTCATGAGCACCAGGGAGCGCGCGTTGGCCCGGTAGAGGCGGTCGAGCTCGGAGACCGGCATCTCGTCGGCGCGGCACATGCGGTCGGCCTCGGTGGCCGCGTTGTTCACCACCACGTCCACGCGGCCCCAGCGCCCCAGGGCGGCGCCCACGCAGCGCTCGGCGGTGCCGTCGTCGCCGAGATCGCCCGCGACGGCGATCGCGTCGGGCCCGAGGTCCGCCGCCGTACGGGCGACGTCCTCGATGGGGTCGTCGGGCAGGCCGCTCACCAGCACGCGCGCGCCGTCGCGGGCGAGCCGCAGGGCCACGGCCTCGCCGATCCCCGCCCCGCCCCCGGTCACGATCGCGACCCTGTCGTCCAGTCGTCCCATGCGCCTCACCGATGCCCGCGCGGGGCGCGGCCCAACCTAGACCGGGGGGTCGATCCTCAGGTCGGCGAGGGGGCGGCGCCCCGACGGGATGGCCCGGCGCCCCGTCCCCTGCGGCGCGGGCGCCGGGTGCCCCAGGGCGATCCCGTTCCGCACCCGCCACGGCGGCGCGAGGCCGGCGAGGGCCGTCGCCCGGGCCACGTTGTCGTCGGGGAAGAACGTGACCGGGCAGGTGCCCAGGCCGAGCGCGCCGGCCGCCAGCATGAGCGACTGCGCGAGCCGCCCCGCGTCGAACTCGGCGTCCGCGCCGCCGGTCTCGACGTCCACGGCGAGCAGCAGCACCACGGGGGCCGACGCGAGGTGGAGCGCGAACGCCCCGAGCCGGGAGAGCTCCTCACGCCGGGCCGTGTCGCGCACCACGGCCACCCGCCACGGCTGCCGGTTGCGCGCCGAGCCGGTCCAGCGGCCCACCTCCAGGACGCGGTCGACGGCCGCGTCGTCCACGTCCTCCGGGGCGAACCAGCGCGTCGCCCGCAGCGCGGCGAGCGCCGCGAGCCGGTCGTCGCTCACGCGAGCCCGGCGTCGTGGACGAGCAGCGCCACCTGCACCCGGTTGTCGAGCCCGAGCTTCTGCATCGCGCGCGACAGGTGCACCTTCACGGTGGGGACGCTCATGTAGAGCGCCCTGCCGATCTCCGCGTTCGTCATCCCCTGCCCGAGCGCGATCGCCACGTCGCGCTCGCGGTCGGTGAGGGAGGCGACGGCCTCCTCGGCCTGCCGGCGCCGCGCCGCCGTCCCGTCGTCGGCGATGTGGTCGATGAGGCGGCGCGTGACGGCGGGGGAGAGCATGCTCTCGCCGGCGGCGACGACCCGGATGGCGCGCACGATCTCCTCGGGCGGCGTGTCCTTGAGCAGGAACCCGCTGGCCCCGGCGCGCAGCGCGCGCACCACCTGCTCGTCGGCGTCGAACGTCGTCAGGACGATCACCTCGGGCGGCGCGGGCAGGGCGCGCAGGCGCTCGGTGGCGCTCAGCCCGTCCATCACCGGCATGCGGATGTCCATGAGGACGAGGTCCGGGGAGTGCTCGTCCACCGCGGCCAGGGCGGCCTGCCCGTCGGCGGCCTCGGCGACGACCGCGATGTCCTCGTCGCCGTCCAGCAGCATCCGCAGGCCCATGCGGACGAGCGGGTCGTCGTCGGCGAGGACGAGGCGGATCGGCACGCTCACGCGCTCCAGGGGAGCCACGCCATGAGGCGGTAGTCCCCGTCGGAGGTGGGGCCGTGGTCGATGCGGCCCCCGGCCAGGTCGACCCGCTCACCGAGCCCGGCGAGCCCCGCCCCCGCGCCGGGGATGACCGCGCTCGCGACCACGCCGATCGGCAGGGCGTTGCGCACCTCGACGCGCAGGCCCTCGCCGGCGGCGCCCGTGACGTGCACCCCGACCGCGCTCGCGGGGGCGTGCTTGCGCGCGTTGGTCAGCCCCTCCTGGACGACCCGGTACGCGTGGCGCCCGACGTCCCGCGGCACGGCCTCCAGGTCGATGTCGTACCGCGCGTCCACCCGCGTCCCGGCCGCGGTCGACTCCCCGACGAGGCGCGGGAGGTCGGCGAGGGTCGGCTGGGGGGGCTCGGGGACGGCCTCGCCGTCGTCGCGCAGCGCGCCGATCACCGCGCGCAGCTCCTCCAGGGCCTTGTGGGCGTTGTCGCGGATGACCCCGGCGGCGCGGGCGACGTCCTCGCGCGGCGCGTCCGGCCGGTACTCGAGCGCCCCGGCGTGCAGCGAGAGCAGCGAGAGGCGGTGCGCCAGCACGTCGTGCATCTCGCGGGCGATCCGCTCGCGCTCGCCCATCCGGGCGCCCTCCACGCGCAGCGCCTGCTCGGCCTCGGCGCGCTCGGCCCGCTCGGTGAGGGACGCGAGCAGCTCCCGGCGGGCCCGGACGAACATGCCCCAGCCCACGAGCCCGCCCGTGAGCAGCGTGCCGAAGATGACCGTGACCCAGTAGGTGGTGCCGGGGTCGGGGTAGATGAGCGCGTAGATGAAGACGCCTGCGGCGTGGAGGACGCCGATGGGGATGGCGATGCGCGCGGGCCGGTGCACGGCGAGCGAGAAGATCGCGATGGCGGCGGCCACGGACGCCATCGACGAGACGATCCCGAGCGGCAGCAGCAGCAGGGCGACCGCGACCGGCCACCGCCGCCGCACCCAGAGCGCGGCCAGGCCCACGATGCCGAGCGACAGGTCCAGGACCCACCACGGCCCTCCCGGCCCGTCGACCGTCAGGAGCGTGGCGACCCCGCCCCCCGCCGCGATCAGGAAGAAGGCGACGTCCACGAGCCAGTCGCGTCGCGAGCGCTGCCAGAGGCCGGTCATGGGGATGACGATACGACCTCCCCGCGCCCGCGGAACCCTCCCGGGGCCACGCGTCGACCTTCGTCGGACCCGGAATATCCGGTCGTCGGATGGGCCGCCGGGCCGGGCCGCGCTGTGATGGATCCCATGACATCACTCGCGACATTCCAGAACCTCGCCAAGTCCTACGGCGGCAGGACCGTCGTGGACGACCTGACCTTCGACGTGACCGAGGGGACGGTCACCGGCCTGCTCGGGCCGAACGGGGCGGGCAAGACCACGTCCATCCGCATGCTCCTGGGGCTCACCAGCCCGAGCGGCGGCTCCGTCGCGCTGCTCGGCGCGAAGCCCGGCTCCGCCGGGTTCGCCGACGCGGCGCGCAAGGTGGGGAGCCTCATCGAGGGCCCCGCCCTCTACGCCCGCGCCACCGCGCGGCAGAACATGCGCATCGAGGCCGCCGCCCGCGGCCTGGACCACGCGTCCGCCCGCGTGGACGACCTCCTCGCGTTCGTCGGCCTGTCGGACCGCGCCGACTCGAAGGCGGGGACGTTCTCCCTGGGCATGAAGCAGCGCCTCGGCCTGGCGCTCGCGCTCATCGGCTCGCCGCGCCTGGTGGTGCTGGACGAGCCGACGAACGGCCTCGACCCGGGCGGCATCGTCGAGATCCGGCACCTCATCGCCCGGCTGCCGGAGCGCGGCACCACGGTGCTCGTCTCCTCGCACCTCCTCTCCGAGGTGCAGCTCATGTGCGACCGGGCGACGATCATCCACAAGGGACGCCTGGTGGCCCAGGGGACGATCGAGGAGCTGCTGACCCAGAACGGCGCGACCGGGCACGCGGTGCGCGTGGCCCCCGCCGAGGCCGAGCGGGCCGCGGGCCTGCTGACCGCGGCGGGCATGCCCTCGACGGCCGGTGACGGGGGGCGCCTCGTCGTGGGCGGCGAGGTGGCCGACGGCGCCGAGATCAGCCGCCCGCTGGCCGAGGCCGGCATCTACGTGAGCGAGCTGACCCCGCGGTCGGCGAGCCTCGAGGAGGTCTTCCTCTCCCTCACGGGTGAGTCCGGTGACGATGCGGCCGCCCCGGCCGAGGAGGTGGCGGCATGAACGCCGAGGTCATGAAGCTGCGCGCGCTGCCCCTGCCGCGCTGGACGACCGTGGGGGTCGCCGCCGCCCTGGTGACGGCGATCGTCGTCGCGATCTTCGCCGGCATGGGTGAGGACAACGCCGCGATCGGCATCGGCGCGGATCTCCCGACGTCGATCGGGTCGATCATCCTGGGTGTCTGGATCGTGGGCCTGGAGTACGGCCAGGGCACGATGCGCCGGGTGCTCAGCGCCGACCCGCGCCGCGGGCGCGTGCTCGCGGCCAAGCTCGGCACCGCCCTGGTCGCGGCCGCCGTGCTGACGGTGGTGATCTACGCGATCGCCGCGGCCGTCTTCCCGTCCATCGCGGACTCGCACGACCAGTCCCTGTCGGTGGCCGACGTGGTGCGGATGTGCGCCGCGGCGCTGATCGGCAACCTCGCCTACGCGGCGATGGGCGTCGCCTTCGCCCTGCTCACCCGCAGCATGGCCGGCGGCATCACGCTCGCCCTCGGGTTCGCCTTCATCGTGGACTCGGCCATCTCGGCGATCCCGAACGTCGGCGACTACGCCCCCCAGTCGGCGTACTTCGACATCTGGGAGGCGATCACCCAGGAGCCGGGTGACCACAACGTGCTCCGCGCCTCGCTCGTGCTGGGCGCCTGGGTCGTCGGCCTGCTCGCCCTCGGGGCCGCGCGCTTCCTCAAGCGCGACGCCTGAGCCCGCGCGGGTCCGCCGTCACCCGGCTGTCACATGCCGGGGACGGCGGGCCCGCTAGGGTGGGCCGCGTGCCGCAGGACCGGCCGCAGCCCCCCGTGCTGGTGGTGAACGCCGGCTCGACGGGGACCAAGCTGTCGCTCGTCGCGCCGGATGATGCCGCCCGCCCGCTCGACGCGATCGGGGAGGCGCCGGAGGAGCTCGCGGGGGTGGGGCACCGCATCGTCCACGGCGGGGAGCGGTTCACCGCGCCCGCCGTCCTCGACCCCGGCGCGCTCGACGCGCTGGACCACCTCGCCGACCTGGCGCCCCTGCACAACGGCCCGGCGATCGCGGCCGCGCGGGATGCCATGGCGCGGTTCCCGGGGGTCCCCCACGTGGCCGTGTTCGACACGGCCTTCCACGCCACGCTGCCCCCGTCCGCGTCCACCTACCCGGTCCCGGAGCGGTGGCGCCGTGAGTGGGGCGTGCGTCGCTACGGCTTCCATGGCATCTCGGTGCAGTGGAGCACCGAGCGGGCCGCGGCCCTCCTCGGGCGGTCCGCCACGGATCTGCGCCTGGCGGTGTGCCACATCGGCGGGGGCGCGTCGGTCACGGCGGTGCGCGGGGGCCGCTCGGTGGCGACGACCATGGGATTCGAGCCGCTCGAGGGCGTCGTGATGGCGACCCGCAGCGGCACGATCGACCCCGCGATCCCGTTCCACCTCATGTCCCGGCACGGGATGACGCCGGACGAGGTGGAGGAGGCCCTCACGCGGGGCAGCGGCCTGATGGGCCTGACCGGCACGGGCGACATGCGCGAGGTGGAGCGCCGGGCCGCCGCCGGGGACGTGGACGCGCGGCTCGCGCTGGACGTGCACGACGCGCGGCTGGCCGAGGCCGTGTCCGGGATGGTGCCGGCGCTCGGCGGGCTGGACGCCGTGGTGTTCACGGGTGGCGTCGGCGAGGGATCGGCCCGCATGCGGGCCGCGGTGGGGGCGCTGCTCGCGCCCCTCGGGGTGGAGGTCGGCGACGACGACGGCGGGACGGGCGACCGCGAGGTGGGCGCGTCCGGCGCCGCCGTGCGGGCCCTGGTGGTGCATGCACGCGAAGACGCGATCATCGCGCGAGCGGTGAGGGAGGCGGGGACATGACGACGACCGCGACGACGCCGCTGGGCGAGGACGAGGTACGCCGGATCGACGCCTGGTGGCGCGCGGCGAACTACCTCGCGGTGGGGCAGATCTACCTCCTCGCCAACCCGCTGCTGCGGAAGCCGCTCACGCTCGACCACGTCAAGCCGCGGTTGCTCGGCCACTGGGGCACGAGCCCCGGCCTCTCCTTCGTCTACGCCCACATGAACCGGGCGATCGACGCCCACGACCTCGAGGCGATGTACGTCATCGGACCGGGCCACGGCGGCCCGGCCATCGTCGCGGCGTCGTGGCTGGAGGGCTCCTACACCGAGACCTACCCGCACATCGGGCGCGACGGCGAGGGCATGGAGCGCCTGTTCCGGCAGTTCTCGTTCCCCGGGGGCATCCCGAGCCACGTGGCCCCGGAGACCCCGGGCTCGATCCACGAGGGCGGCGAGCTGGGGTACGCCCTGTCCCACGCCTACGGCGCGGCCTTCGACAACCCGGACCTGCTCGTGTGCTGCGTCGTCGGCGACGGCGAGGCGGAGACCGGGCCGCTCGCCGGCTCGTGGCAGTCCACCCGCTTCGTGGACCCGGTGCACGACGGCGCGGTGCTGCCGATCCTCCACCTCAACGGCTACAAGATCGCCAACCCGACCGTGCTCGCGCGCATCCCCTCGGACCAGCTCGTGTCCCTCATGCGCGGGTTCGGCCACCACCCGATCCTGGTGGAGGGCGACGACCCCGCCGTGATGCACCAGGTGATGGCGGCGGCGCTGGACGAGGCCGTGGAGCGGATCCGCGCGATCCAGCACGCCGCGCGGCAGGAGGGCGCGAGCGGGCCGTGGGAGTGGCCGATGATCGTGCTGCGCACCCCGAAGGGCTGGACCGGTCCGAAGGAGGTCGACGGGAAGCCGACCGAGGGCTCGTTCCGCTCCCACCAGGTGCCGCTCGCCGGGCTCGCGACCGACCCCTCCCACCTGGCCCAGCTCGAGGCGTGGATGCGGTCGTACCGGCCGGAGGAGCTCTTCGACGCCGACGGCGCGCCGGTGCCGGAGATCCGCGACCTGCACCCGGCGGGCGCACGCCGGATGAGCGCGACGCCGCACGCCAACGGCGGGCTGCTGCGCCGCCCGCTGCCGGTGCCGGACTTCCGGGACTACGCGGTCGACGTGCCGGCGCCGGGCGCCGTGGACGCCGAGGCGACCCGCGTCCTGGGCACGCTGCTGCGCGACGTGATGGCCGCGACCGAGGACCGCCGGGACTTCCGCCTCTTCGGCCCGGACGAGACTGCGTCGAACCGTCTCTCCGCCGTGTTCGAGGAGACCGACCGCACCTGGCAGACGCAGATCCTCCCCACCGACGACCACCTGTCGCGCGACGGCCGGGTGATGGAGGTTCTCTCCGAGCACCTCTGCCAGGGCTGGCTGGAGGGCTACCTGCTCACCGGCCGGCACGGGTTCATGAGCTGCTACGAGGCGTTCATCCACATCGTGGACTCGATGTTCAACCAACACGCCAAGTGGCTGAAGGTGACGCGGGGCATCCCGTGGCGGCGGCCGATCTCGTCCCTCACGTACCTGCTCACCTCGCACGTGTGGAGGCAGGACCACAACGGCTTCTCGCACCAGGACCCGGGCTTCATCGACCACGTCGTGAACAAGAAGGCGGAGATCGTCCGCGTGTACCTGCCGCCGGACGCGAACACGCTGTTGTCGGTGGCCGACCACTGCCTGCGGTCGGAGGACTACGTCAACGTGATCGTGGCCGGCAAGCAGCCCGCGCCGCAGTGGCTGACGATGGAGGAGGCCGTCCTCCACTGCACCCGCGGCATCGGCATCTGGGAGTGGGCGGGGACCGACGACGGCGGCGAGCCGGACGTGGTGCTGGGGTGCGCGGGCGACGTCCCGGCGCTCGAGACCGTGGCCGCGGCGGCTCTGCTGCGCGAGCATCTGCCCGAGCTGCGCGTGCGGGTGGTCAACGTCGTCGACCTGATGCGCCTGCAGAGCGAGGGCGAGCACCCCCACGGGATGCCGGACGCCGAGTTCGACGCCCTCTTCACGGCCGACCGCCCGGTGATCTTCGCGTACCACGGCTACCCGTGGCTCATCCACCGGCTCACCTACCGGCGGGCGAACCACGCCAACCTGCACGTTCGGGGATATAAGGAGGAGGGCACCACCACCACGCCCTTCGACATGGTGATGCTCAACGACCTCGACCGGTTCCACCTCGTGATCGACGTGATCGACCGCGTGCCGACCCTGGGCGAGCGCGCCGCCGGCCTGCGGCAGCGGATGGTCGACCAGCGGCTCATGCTGCGCGAGTACACGCGGAGCCACGGCCAGGACCACCCGGACGTGTCCGGCTGGCGCTGGACGCCGGGCCCGGAGGGATGAGGACGGCGCGCATCCCCGTGCGGCTGCCGTACCGGGAGCCGCTGGCCGCCGGGTCCCTGACCCGCGCGCTGCGGGCGCACCTCGTGCCGGGGCTGGAGCGCCTGGACGACGACGGGGTGCTCACCCGGGTGGTGCGCGCGCCGGGCGGCCCGGCGCTGGTGCGGGTGGAGCCGCGGCCGGGGTCGGGGGAGATGCGCGCCGAGCTGCGGCCGTCCCACCCGGGCGACGTGGCGCACCTGCTGCTGTCGCTGCGCCGGTCGCTCGACCTGGACCACGACCCGGCCGAGGCCGACGCGGCCCTCTCCGGGGATCCCCTGCTGGCACCGCTCGTCGCCGCGCGGCCGGGGCTGCGGGTGCCGGGCGGCGGTGACGGCTTCGAGGCGGCGGTGCTCGTGGTGCTGGGGCAGCAGGTGTCGGTGGCGGCGGCCCGGACGTTCGCGGGGCGGCTGGTGGCCGAGTACGGGACGCCGGCCGGCGACGGGCTGAGCGCGTTCCCCACGGCCCACGACCTGGCGTTCGCGCACCCCGGCGACCTGAAGGGGGCCCTCGGGCTGACCGGCGCGCGGGCGGCGACGCTCCACTCCCTGGCGCGCGCCGTGGCCGACGGTGACGTGACCCTCGACGCCTCGGCCGACCCGGCGCGGACGCGGGCCGACCTGCTGGCGCTGCCGGGGGTGGGGCCGTGGACGGCGGAGCTCGTGGCGCTGCGCGCCCTGGGCGACCGCGACGCGTTCCCCTCCGGCGACCTCGTGCTGCGCCGGGCGCTCGGCGGGATGGACCCGCGCGAGGCGGAGCGCCGGGCGGAGGCGTGGCGGCCCTTCCGGTCCTACGCGCTCATGCACCTCTGGACCCACGTGGCGTTCGAGCCGCCGGACGACCCGGCCTCACGGAACGACGCCGCCGGTCGTGTGGGGGGTGGGCGCCCCCTGGCGTCGGCACACGACGGGAGGATGCGGCGATGAGCGCACGCGATGGCTGGACGACGGTGGACGGGCCCCTCGGCCCGGTGACCCTGGTGGGCGGGCCGGACGGCCTGCGCGAGGTGCGCTTCGACGGCGTCGCCGCGGCGCCCCTGGACCCCCGCGACCGGGACGACGACGGGCTCGCCGAGGCGGCCGATCAATTGATCGCATACCTGAGCGGCGACCGTCGCGACTTCGACCTCCGGCTCGACCTGCGGGGCACCCCCTTCGACCGGAGGGTCTGGGACGAGCTGCGGCGCCTGCCCTACGGGACCACGACGACCTACACCGACCTCGCCGCGGCCGCCGGCCGCCCCGACGTGGTGCGCGCCGTCGCCGGCGCCGTCGCCCGGACCCCCACCCCGATCGTCGTCCCCTGCCACCGGGTCATCGGCAGTGACGGCTCCCTGCGGGGCTACGTCGGGGGGCTGGAGCGCAAGGCCGCCCTGCTCGACCTGGAGCGCCGCGTGGCGGGCGTGGAGGCCCAGCTCCCCCTGGTCTGAGGGGACGGGCGGGGGTGGGGCCGGGGCCCTGCACGGGGGTCCGAATTCGCTCGATCGTGCCCCGGACGATCAAGTGATCGCGGGCGCGAAAAGCGCTGCAAAGGGGCCGCGATGCGCGTTGCGCCCGCGCCCCCTCCGGAGGGATGATCCGGAGGTCGCGGAGGGGGCCCCGGACCCGGGCGCGGCGTGCCCGCGTACCCGTCCAGGAGGCCCCCATGTCCCGTGTCCCCGTCGTGTCCGACCACGAGGCGGAGGGGGTCGCCGCCGCGAACGCGAGCGGGCGGCGGCCCGTCGTGTTCATCCACGGCCTGTGGCTGCTCGCCTCCTCCTGGGACCGCTGGGCGGAGGTCTTCGCCGAGGCGGGGTACGCCCCCGTCACCGCCGACTGGCCCGGCGACCCGGCCACCGTGGACGAGGCGAACGCCCACCCGGAGATCCTCGCGGGTGTCGGGGTGGGGGACGTGGCCGACCACGTCGCCGCGGTCATCGGGACGCTCGACCGCCGGCCCGCCGTCGTGGGCCACTCCTTCGGCGGCCTGCTCACCCAGATCGTCGCGGGACGAGGGCTGTCGGCGGCGTCCGTGGCCATCGACCCGGCCCCGTTCCGCGGTGTGCTCCCGCTGCCGATCTCGGCCCTCAAGTCCTCGTCGCCGGTGCTCGGCAACCCGCTCAACCGCTCGAAGGCGGTCCCGCTCACCTTCGAGCAGTTCCGCTACGGCTTCGCCAACGCGCTCGACGAGGACGAGGCCCGCGCCCTCCACGAGGAGTTCGCCGTGCCGGCGGCCGGCAAGCCGCTCTTCCAGGCGGCCGCCGCCAACCTCAACCCGTGGACCGAGGCGAAGGTCGACGTGGACAACCCGGAGCGCGGCCCGCTGCTCGTGGTCTCCGGCGAGCGCGACAACACGGTCCCGCACGCCGTCGCCCACGCCTCCTACACGCGCTACCGCGACAACCCGGGCGTCACCGAGTTCACCGAGATGGCCGGACGGGGCCACTCGCTCGTCATCGACTCCGGCTGGCGCGAGGTGTGCGACACGGCCCTCGCGTTCGTCCGCCGGTTCGCGCCGCCGGACGGGGAGGGCTAACCCGCCCCGCCCGCCGGGGTGGTGCCGTGGAAGCGGCCGAACGGCACCACCATCGGGGCACCGCAGATCGGGTCGGGGACGATCCGGGCCTCCAGGCCGAAGGCCGTCCGCACGGTGGCCGGGGTGAGCACGTCGGCGGGCGGCCCCTCGGTCACCACCTCGCCCTTGGCCATCACCACCAGGTGATCCGCGTAGCGAGCGGCGAGGTTGAGGTCGTGGAGGACCATGCCGATCGTCGTCCCCCGCTCCCTGTTGAGCTGCATGAGCAGGTCGAGGACGTCGATCTGGTGGGCCACGTCCAGGAACGAGGTCGGCTCGTCGAGCAGCAGGATGTCCGGGTCCTGGGCGAGGGCCATCGCGATCCACACCCGCTGCCGCTGACCCCCGGAGAGCTCGTCCACCGCCCGGTCGACGAGCTCCAGGGTGTCCGTGGCCGACAGGGCGGCCGCGACGACGCGGTCGTCGTCGGAGTCGGACCGGCTCAGCCAGCCCTGGTGCGGGTGCCGACCGCGCCGCACCAGCTCGCCCACGCTGATCCCGTCCGGGGCGTGCGGCTGCTGGGGCAGCAGGCCCAGCACCCGCGCCACCTGCCGGGTGGGGAGCCGGTGGATGTCGGCGCCGTCCAGCGTCACCACGCCGCCCTCCGGCCGCATGACGCGCGCGATGCCCCGCATGAGGGTCGACTTGCCGCAGGCGTTGGCGCCCACGACGGCCGTGATGCGGCCGTCCGGCACGGCGAGGTCCAGGTCGTGCACGACGCGCCTGCCGTCGTACGCCATCTGGAGCCCACGCGCGATGAGCTCGTGACGCGGGCTCCCGGTCACGCGGTCCTCCTCCCGACGGTGGCGAGCAGCCAGAGCAGATAGGGGGCGCCGATCGCCCCGGTCACGACGCCCACCGGGAGCTGCACGTCCCCCGGCAGGAGGTGCTGGGCCACGAGGTCCGCGCCGAGCACCACGATCGCCCCCATCAGGGCGGAGGCCGTCAGGCAGAGCGCGCCGGTGCCGACCAGGCGGCGGGCGATGGGCGCCGCCACGAAGGCGACGAACGCCACCGGCCCGGCGAACGCCGTGCCCACCGCCGCCAGCGCGACGGCGACGAGCAGCAGCAGCAGCCGCGCCTGCTCCGTGCGCACCCCGAGCCCGCGCGCGAGGTCGTCGCCGAGCTGGAGGCTCTTCAGCCGCCCGGCGAGGAACCCGGCGGCCGGCACCAGCACGGCCATCGCCACGGCGACGATCGCGATCTCGTGCCATCGCGACGAGCCGATCGAGCCGACCATCCACACGAGCGCCGTCTGCGCCTCGCGCACGTCGCTGCGGGTGAGCATGTAGCCGAGCGCGGCGCTCGCCATGAAGGCGACGCCGATCCCGATGAGCACGAAGCGGTAGCCCGTGACGCCGTCGCGCCACGCAAGGAGGTAGATCGCCGCGGCCACGATGATCGCGCCGCCGAAGGCCGCCGCCGACACCGCCAGGCCGCCCAGGCCCAGCATGATCTGCGCCCACACCGCGGCGGCCGCCGCGCCCCAGGAGATCCCGAGGATGTCCGGGCTCGCCAGCGGGTTGTCCAGGATCGACTGGAAGAGGGCGCCGGACAGGCCGAACGCCGCCCCCACGAGCGCGCCCATCACGACGCGGGGCAGCCGGAACTCACGGACCACGACCTCGGCGAGCCCCTCGCCCTGGCCGAGCAGCGTGGCGATCACGTCGGGGACGGGGATCGTGAACCCGCCGAGGGTGAGGCCCAGGGCGGCGAGCGCCAGGACGACGAGGCCGAGGACCGCCGTCACGACCCGCGCCCGCCGCCGTTCGGCCCGGCGGCGGTCGGCCACCCGCCCGATCGCCTCCGGTGAGACCGCGGTGCTCACAGGCCGGACAGCTTCGCGCGGCGGACGAGGGCGATCATCACGGGGGCGCCCAGGAAGGCGACGACGAGCCCGGCCTCGATCTCGCCGGGCCGGGCGATGACGCGGCCGATCACGTCGGCCAGGATCAGGAGGATCGGCCCGAGCATCACCGAGTAGGCCAGGATCCAGCGGTGGTCCGGGCCGGTGACGCGACGGGCGATGTGCGGCACCACGAGGCCCACGAACACGATGGGCCCGGCGAGCGCGACGGCCGAGCCGCACAGCAGCACGACGGCGATGCCGGTCGCGGCGCGGGCCCGCGTGAGGTCCTGGCCGAGCCCCTGCGCGACGTCGTCGCCCAGCGAGACCGCGTTGAGCATCCGGCCGGCGCCCAGGGCCAGGAGGGCGCCGACGACGAGGAACGGCGACATGACGGCCAGCGTCCCCAGGTCCCGCCCGACGAGCGAGCCGACGGTCCAGAACCGGTACACGTCGAGCGTGTCGATGTCGGTCAGCAGGAGGATGGTGGTGAGCGAGGTCGCCGCCGCGGTCACGGCCGCGCCGACCAGGGCCAGGCGGACGGGCGTCGCGCCGTCGCGGCCGATGGAGCCGATGGAGTAGACGAGGGCCGTCGCCAGCGCGGCGCCCGCGAAGGCGAACCACACGTACCCGGCCGCCGTCGCGACGCCGAACCAGGTGATCGCGGCGACCACCGCCAGCGACGCGCCGGCGTTGACGCCGAGCAGGCCGGGGTCGGCGATCGGGTTGCGCGTGACGCCCTGCATGAGGGCCCCGGCGATCCCCAGCGCCGCGCCCACGGCGAGGCCGATGACCGTGCGCGGCAGCCGCTGGTCGATCACGACCGACGTGTCGTTGCCCTCGCCGCCCGGGTGGATCAGGGCGTCGAGGACCGTCGTGAAGGGGATCGACCGCGACCCGACCGCCAGGCCGAGCAGCACGACGAGGGCCAGGGCGACGCCCGCGGCCAGCAGGCCGGCCGCGAGCACGCCGGGCCGCCCGGGGGGGATGAGTCCCCCCCGGGCCGGGGCGCTACGGGGCGTCGACCTTCTCCGCCGCCGCGGCCAGGATCTCGACGTAGTCGTCGAGGCCCCAGGTCAGCGACAGCGCCGTCGGGGGCGACACCGAGGCGATGAAGTCCTTGCCGACGACCTGGGCGACCGTCCCGGCCTCCACCTGCGGCAGCAGCTTGGCCGGCGCCGAGGCGAGGAACTCGTCGGAGAGGGCCTGCGTGTCGGCGAACGACACCAGGATGTCGCTCTCGAGCCCGTCGAGCTGCTCGTACGAGAGCGTGTAGTAGAAGGACTCGCCGCCCTCGGCGAGCGCCTCCACCGCCGGCGCGCTCACCAGGCCGAGGGCCTCGGTGGCCTGCACGCGCGGGTCGGCCGGCTTGTAGACGTAGAACGTGCCGGCCGCGTCCCAGACCATCGCGACGGTCTTGCCCTCGAGGACCGGGTTGGCCTCGGCCGCCGCGGCGAACTGCGCGTCGATGTCCGCGAGCAGGGTCTCGGCCTGGTCGCTCTTGCCGAGCGCGGTGCCGACGATGCGGATCGTGTCCTGCCACGGGGTGGCCCAGGGCTCCTCGGGGTAGGCGACCGTCGGCGCGATGGCCGTCAGCAGCTCGTACTGCTCCTTCGTGATCCCGGAATACGGGGCCAGGATGAGGTCGGGCTTCGCGTTCGCAATGTCCTCGTACGGCGGCTCCTCCGACTCCGGGAGGATCGCCGGGATCTCGGCGCCGTCGGCCTCGAGGGCCTCGCGGATCCACGGCAGCACGCCGTCCGCGTCGCCGCCGTAGGTCTGGGACGGGATCGCGACGGGCACGGTGCCGAGGGCGATCGCGGCGTCCGCGCTGCCCCAGCCCCAGGTCACGACCCGCTCGGGGGCCGCGTCGATCGTCGTCTCCCCGAAGGCGTGGGGGATCGTAACCGGGAACGCGTCCGTCGCCGCGGCGGTCGTCGCCCCCGCGTCGGAGGACGAGTCGTCATCGCTGCACCCGGCGATGACGGCGAGTGCCGCCACCAGGGCGATCATGAGGAACCACGTACGCCGCATCCGCACCTCTCTCAGTGTGACCGAACCTAGACTGTTAGGTACGCCACACTACACAGCGGCGCGGGGCACCGGGGACGATCCGCCCGCCCCCCGGCGATGCCGGTCAATGGTCCCTCCGGGGGTCCCCGCCTAGCCTGGGAGAGGACCGTCACACCCTGGAGAGGAGCCCGTCGTGTCCCTGCTCGGCACCCCCGCGGGGCGCTTCCGCGTCGTCGCCATCGCCGAGGCCCTGTCGTGGGCCGGCCTGCTGATCGGCATGGCCGTGAAGTACCTCGGCAGCGGCAGCGAGGTCGGCGTGCAGATCTTCGGACCCGTGCACGGCGCGATCTTCGTGCTCTACGTGCTCGTCGCCCTCGCCACCTGGCGCGCGCTGCGCTGGACCACGACGACGGCGTTCCTCGCCCTCGTCGCCTCCATCCCGCCCTTCGGCACCTGGGTCTTCGAGCGCTGGGCCCTGAAGACGGGCCGCCTCGACTACGTCGCCGGGGGCGGGGAGCCGATCGCCTCCAGGTAGTCCCGCACCGCCTCCGCGTCGTCCAGCTCGGCGCGGAGGCCGATGTAGCCGTCGGGGCGCACCAGCACCAGCCCGCCCCGGTCGCCGAGCCCGTAACGCGCGGCGGTGAGGCGCCCCGGGTCGGGGATGTGGGTGTCGAACTCCACGCCGCCGCGGCCGAGGTCGCCCACCAGCACGTGCCGGTCGGCGCCGACGCGGACGAGCGTCTCGGGCACCCCGTCGGCGCCCGCGATGTAGAGGGCGGTGTGGCCGGTCCCGGCCCCGAGGGCGGCGGCCAGCGACGAGCCGAGGCCGGGCACGTCCGGCGCGGCGTCGCCGGGGTGCGGGCCGCCGTGGGTGCCGCGGGCGCCCGAGACGACCGGGGAGTCGCGGTAGGCGACGTCGGTCTCCTCGACGGAGTCGGCGAGCCGGTGCGCGACCGGCGAGAGGCCGGCGCCGATGTGGATGCCGGCGTTGCGGATCGCCCGCGCGATGGGCATCCGCAGCGTCCCCACGTCGGTGAGCCGCGTGGTCTGCGTGATGACGCGGGCGGCGACCGGGTGGCGCTCGTCGTGGTACGAGTCGAGCAGGGCCTCCGACGCCTCGCCGCGCACGGCCCGCGCGAGCTTCCAGCCCAGGTTGAACGCGTCCTGCATGCCCGTGTTCATCCCCTGCCCGCCCGCCGGGCTGTGGATGTGGGCGGCGTCGCCCCCGAGGAACACGCGCCCGTGCCGGTAGGCCCCGACCTGGGCGTGGTGGATCTCGAAGGTCGTCAGCCAGTGGGACGAGGTGAGCTCCACGCCGCCGCCGCGGGCGTCGCAGGCCTCCTGCAGGCGCGGCAGGGTCGCGTCGCCCGCCGGCTCGCCGTGCGGGATCTGGGCGATGATCCGGAGGCGCTCGCCGAGCATGGGGAACACGAGCAGCGGCGGCTCGGCCTTCGAGAAGAAGGTGTGCATCAGGTCGCGGTCGAGGTCGTGGCGGGCCTCGACGTCGCCCATCAGGAAGCGCTCGCCCTCGAAGGAGCCCTGCAGGTGGTCGCCCACCCCGTCGCGCACCGTGCTGTGCCCGCCGTCGGTGCCCACGAGCCAGCCGGCCGCCACCTCGCCCTCGGCGCCGTCGGCGCCACGCACCCGGGCGCGCACGCCGGCGTCGTCCTGCTCCAGGGAGACGAGCTGCACGCCCCTCTCGACCGTGACGCCCAGCCGCTCCAGATGCGCCCCCAGCACCCGCTCGGTCTCGGTCTGGGCCGTGATGAGCGAGTAGGGGTGGGGGCTGTCGACCGTGTCGAACGCGAGCTGCGCGAGCGACCTCCCGTCGGCGTGGAACTCCATGCCCTGGGCGTGGACCCCCGTGGCGTCCAGCTCCTCGCGGATGCCGATGCGGTCGAGCATCTCGAGGCTGCGGGCGTGGACGATGATCGCGCGCGACTCGGTGGTCGGCTCGGGCAGCAGGTCGATGATCCGGACCCGCACGTCGCGGCGCGCGAGCTCGATGGCGGCGATGAGGCCGACGGGACCGGCACCCACGATGAGCACGTCGGGGTTCGTCATGCCGGGCATTCTGCCCGCCCGGCTACAGCGAGGCCATGAACTCCAGGGTGACCGCGGTGAAGCGAGCGGGGTCCTCGTTGAACCCCGCGTGGGAGAGGCCCTCGAAGACGTGGAGGCGGCTGTCGCGGATCCCCTCGGTCATCGCGGGGGCGAACCGCGTGGACGTGAGCCGGTCGAGCTCCCCGAAGGTCACGAGCGTCGGCGCGGTCACCCGGCCGAGCGCGTCCCGGCCGTCGTGCCCGCGCACCGCGTGCGCCTCGGCGGCGAAGCCCTCGGCGCTCTGCGGCGGACGGCTGCGGGCGATGGCGCCGAACTCCTCCAGCACGTCCCCCCGCTCGCGGTACATCTCCGCGGTGAACGCCCACGGGAAGATGCCGGTCACGACGGCGTCGGCCACCGTCGGCGCCGCGCGCACCATCGCGTCCCACCCGTCGAGCACCGCGCCCATGTACGCGTCGGTCACGTCCCAGGTGGAGTGGAGGGCGAGCGAACGCACCCGCTCCGGGTGCCGCGCGGCCAGGTGGGTCGCCACGGCCGACCCGAGGGAGACGCCGGCGACGTGCGCCGACGCGACGCCCAGGGCGTCGAGCAGCGCGGCCATCTCGTCGGCGTACCGGACCGTCGAGGCCTCGCCCTCCGGGGGCGGCGACAGGCCGACGCCCGGGAGGTCGACCGAGATGCAGGTGTACCGCTCCGCGTAGGCCGGCACCTGGAAGCCCCAGCACGACAGGTCGGCGCCGAGGCAGGGGATGAGCAGCAGCGGCTCGCCGCTCCCCGCGACCTCGTGGTTGATCGACGCCCCCGGGACCTCCGCGACCGGCATCGCGGGGTCAGCCCCCCGTCGGCAACGCCGCGACCGAGACCGCGGCGAGGATGCACGTCGTCGTGCCCCGGTTCTCCCAGGCGTGGGTGATGCCGCGCACGACCGCGCAGTCGCCCGGGCCCAGCGTCACCTCGTCCCCGCCCTCGATCATCAGGACGATCTCGCCGCTCACCACGACGTTGTAGTCGAGCGTGTCCGTGCGGTGCCACAGGGGGTCCCCGGACGGGGACGGGAACTGCACCACCCGCAGCAGCGTGCCGTCGGCGGCCGGCCCGATGGCGAACGCGGCCGGCACCGGGTCGGCGGCGGAGGCGTCGTTCTCCGGCGGCATCCCGGTCGACGCCCAGACGTCGGTGAGCCCGAGGTCCGGGGGCAGGCCGGGGAGCGTGACGACATGGGGCGAGTCGCCGTCGAAGGTGAAGGCCGGCGCGCCGTCCGCGCCCGGTCCCGCGACCACCCTGCGCACCGGGGCGATGCCGCCCCCGCCGGTCGTGCCCATCGCAGCCCTCCCCCGTGTGCCGCCGTGGGCGGAGAGCCTACCCCCGGCCCCGCGGCGTGGGAGACTGCGCCCGTGAGCGCGCCTCCCGCCGAGCTCGAGGTGATGACCTGGGACGACGTCGGCGTCTCGGCACGCCATCTGGCGGACGCCGTCGAGGCCGACGGCTATCGCCCCGACATCATCCTCGGCATCGCCCGGGGCGGCCTCATCCCGGCGGCCGCCGTGGCCTACGCCCTCGGCGTGAAGAACACCTTCACGATGAACGTCGAGTTCTACACCGGGGTCGACCAGCGCCTGGCCGTGCCGATGGTGCTCCCCCCGGTGCCCGACCTCGTGGACGTCGGCGACGCCGACCTCCTCATCGTGGACGACGTGGCCGACACGGGCCGCACCCTCGAGGTGGTCCAGGCCTTCTGCGCCGGCAAGGTGGCCCGCGTGCGCGCCGCCGTCCTCTACGAGAAGCCCCACTCGCTGGTGCGCTGCGAGTACGTCTGGCGGCACACCGACCGCTGGATCACCTTCCCCTGGAGCGCCGACTAGGCCTCCCCGCGGGCCGCCTCCAGGATCGCGACCGCGGTGTGCGGGTCGGGGGCCGAGATCGTGACCCTGCGCCCGTTGACCAGGGTGAGCCGCAGCGCCTCCCCGCCCCGGAGCGTCAGCATGGTCCCGCGGCCGAACCACCAGTGGACGCCCCAGGTCCACTGGGAGGCGGGCACGTCCACCACCTCGGCACGGGCGATGCGGGCCAGCGGGTAGCGGAAGCGCGGCCACCCGAGGACCCCGAGGTGCACGGTCACCCCGCGCGGGCCCGCGGTCGCGCGCAGGCTCGACGCCATGAGCACCACGGCGGCCGTGGGGGCCACGATCAGGAGCGGGAACACGATCTGCTGCGCGTCCGTCCAGCCCTCGCTGCCGGCGGCGAGCGCCAGGAGGGGGACCAGGAGGACGCACATCCCGATCAGGATCGGCCAGTTCGTGGAGCGGCCGGTGTAGACGGCGTAGGCCTGGGGGTGGGTGGTCATGCGAGCTCCCGGATGAGCTGGATGAGGTCGTCGCCGCTCATGCCGTCGGCGCGCCCGGCGTCGATGAGGCGCACGGCCGCGTCGACGACCGCCGGCTTCGGCCGCGTCGAGCGGGCCACCCGTGCGCCCCTCCCGCGGCGGAACTCCAGCACCCCTTCGTCGCGCAGGCGCCGGTAGGCGGCGAGCACCGTGTTGCGGTCCACCGAGAGCGCCTCGCCCAGCTCGGCCGCCGGCGGGACGCGGTGGCCCACCGACAGCTCGCCGCGGGCGACGCCCCGCCGCACGCAGGTGACGATCTGGTCGCGCAGCGGCTCCGGGGACGCGTGGTCGATGTGCCACAACATGGTACTAGCGACGCTAGCACCATAAGCGTCATGGGGTCAACGGGTGACGCGCGGTGCCGCGCCGGGATACGGTGCCCCGGATCCGCACACCGACGGGGAGCCGCCCTGGCATGACGACCGAGAACGAGAGCGCCCCCGCGGGGTTCAGCAAGTCGGCGGGCTCCTACGACGAGGCGGTGCGCCACAACATCGCCGGGTCGCGCCGCCTGGTGATGTCGCTGCCCGACGGGGACCACCTCCGGGTGCTCGACGTCGGCTGCGGCACGGGCTTCACCTCCGAGGCGATGCTCGACCGGTTCGAGGTGCGCACCCTCGTCGGGGTCGACCCGGCCGAGGGGATGCTGGAGGTGTTCGCGGCGAAGCTCGGCGCGTTCCCCGGGGTCGAGGTGGAGCTGCGGGCCGAGGACGTCATGGAGATGGGCGTGGAGGACGGCGCGTTCGACGCGGTCATCTGCGCGATGGCGCTGCACTGGTTCCCGGACAAGCCCGGCGCGGTCGCGCGGATGGGGCGGGCCCTGCGGCCCGGCGGCGTGATGGGGATCCTCACGGCCGGTGCCGGCGGCGAGGAGGCCTGGCGGCAGCTCCTGGAGGACGTCGGCGCCCCGCCGGAGTGGACGGGCTGGTTCGCCCTCAACCAGCGCGACGTGGACGAGATGGCCGCCGACATGAGGGCGGCCGGCGTGGAGCCGCTGGACGTGTGGATCGAGCGCCGCCGGCGCGCCACGCCGCCGGAGGCCTTCATGGCCCGCACCCGGGCCGTCGCGGGCCACCTGCTCGGCAACCCGCCGGGCGGGTACTCCGAACTGGACCAGCGCATCGAGGCCGCGCTCCACGCGGCGGCCGGCCCCGACGGCTTCGAGTACGACTACCACAAGCTGTTCGCCGTGGGCCGCCGGGGATAGGCTCGCGCGGCTGGGGATGCGCTCCCGAACCCTCCATCCGGACCCGGCCGGGTCGCGTGCCGGCCACCGCTCCGACGACCCCTCCGAGGGTCGCGTCCACCCCGCCGCGGCCGCGCTGGCGCTGCAGCGCGTCGCGGGCAACCGGTCCGTCGCCCGGCTCATGCGGGCCCCGGCGACGGCCAGCGCCACCGCGACGACGGCGCCCCCGTCGGAGATCGACCGCGTCCGCGCCTGGATCGCCGCGGGCGAGACGCGGGAGAACCAGCTCGCGGACCGGGTCTTCTTCGCGCGCCACCCCGGGCTCGTGGGCTCCCGGCTGGTGCCGGGGAGCGACGAGGCGAAGGAGTGGCTCGCCGTGCGGGCCACGGTGGTGCGCCCGGCGCTGGCCGACCCGACGCCGTCCACGCCGCCCGTCGCCGTGCCGACGGCGACCTCCGAGGAGGGCGCGGGCGGGGGCACCGACGGCGCCGCCCCGTCCGGCGGGATGGTGGACGACCTGCTCACGGCGATCGGTGACGCGCTCGCCCCGGTCGTCTCCGCCGGCGACCAGCTCCTCGACGAGATGGCGCGGATCGGGTCGGGCATCGCCGACTGGGTGTGGGGCGAGGAGACCCCCGCCGACGGCGGGCAGCCCGAGGTCGTCGTCCCCGTCCCGGTGGAGCCGGTGCCGGAGCACGAGCGCGGCGACGCCTACAAGAACCAGCGCGACAACGAGAGCGGGCACGTCGGCGCCGACGTCTCGTGCAGCCCCACCTCCTTCACGATGGCGCTCATCGACCTGCACGGCGGCGACGAGGAGATCGTCCGCTCGCAGACGATCGCGCTCATCGCGGAGCGGGGCGGCTCGCTGGCCACGGGCCAGACCGAGGACCTCGTGATCGACCTCATCCAGCGGGTCGACTGGGACACCGCGACGGCCGAGAAGCCGGCCTACTTCTGGAGCCCCACCACCTGGGCCGACTGGGCCGAGCAGAAGTACGACGGCAACTACTACAAGGACCCGAACGCCCAGCAGTACGTCGCCTCGCTCTACTCCGGCGTCGGCGGCTCGGCCGCGGAGACCTACGCCAACCTCTACACGCAGGACGCGTGGGAGCCGGTCATCACGGCGCTCGCCGAGGGCGGGGTCGCGACGGCGCAGGGCGCGTTCACGAGCTCGGGGCACGTCGTGGACATCATCCAGGCCGACGACGCGGGCGTCGTCATCAACGACCCCTTCGGCCTCTGGATGCGCGCCGGCAGCGGCTACGGCATCCCGAACCGCACCCGCGCCACGACGCTCACCGGGGCCAGGAAGACCGAGTTCGACCGCCGCGCCCAGGTCAACGGCGTCCTCACCGCGACCTACGAGGCCCACATCGCCGACACGGCCTCCACCGAGACCTACGCGGCGTGGGGCGAGCGGAACTTCTACTCGTGGGCCGACGTCGAGGACGTGCAGCTCGGCAAGTGGGTCTCGATCATGCGGCCCGCCGCGACCTGACGCGCGGCGGGCCCGTCCCGTCGGTCCCTAGTCGGCGGCGAGCAGCGCCTCGAGCTGCGCGAGCGACTGGCGGATGCCCTCCTCCAGGCCCATGTCGAGCACGGCCTGCATGGCCTCCGCCGACTCCCAGGTGGTGGCGACGGTCATCCGCGACGTCCCCTCGCCGGCGCCGGCGATCGTGATCACCATCGTCGAGGACGGGAGGTCGGTGTTCTCGTTGCCGTCCGCGTCGGCGAAGAAGTCCTTCATCTCCAGCCGGGTGGGCGGCTCGGCGGAGAGCACCCGCCACCCGCCGTGGGACCGCTCACCGTCGGGGCCCGTCATGTAGTACCGCACGACCCCGCCGCTCGTGAGGTCGTGGTCGGTGACGGTCGACGGGTAGTCCGGCGGCCCCCACCATCCCTCGAGCTGCCGCGGGTCGGCCCAGAGGCGCCACAGGCGCTCGGGGGTCGCGGGGTGATCGGTCACGATCGTGAGGGAACGGGTGCCGAGGTCCTTCTGAACGTCGACGACGGTCATCGCGGGTCTCCTTCCGGGAGCTGGGCGAGGGCCTGTCCGAAGCGCCCGAGGCGGGCGCGCCACATGTCCTCCAGGCGGTCGAGCACGCCGCGGGCGGCCGCGAGCGCGGCCGGGTCCGTGGTGACGATCTGCTCGCGCCCGCGGCGCGTCTTGTGCACGAGGCCGGCGGCCTCGAGCACCCCGACGTGCTTCTGGATGGCGGTGACGCTGACCGGGTAGCTCCGGGCCAGCGCCGACACCGACAGGTCACCCTCGCCGGCCCGCACCACGATGTCGCGGCGCGTGGCGTCCGCGAGGGCGTGGAAGAGGCGGTCCAGCTCCGTGTCCGTGAGGTTATCTACAACCATTTGGTTGTAGGTTAGGCGACGCCGCCGACACGCGCAACCCCGTCCGGTTAGCCTCCGCCCGTGGAGGCCTACGACGTCGCGGCGTGGGGGGACCTGTTCGTGGCGTGCGCGGGCGCCGCGGCCGCCCTGGCGGGGCTGCTGTTCGTGGCCGTCTCGATCAACGTCGAGCGGATCCTGGCCTTCCCGGAGCTGCCCGCCCGCGCGCTCCAGACGGCCGTCCTGCTTCTCGCCGTGATCGTCGTCTCGATCCTCGGCCTCGCCCCCGCGACCGGCGAGCGCGCGTTCGCGATCCAGGTGCTCGCGGTGGGGGTCGTCGCGACGTTCGTCGTGGTCGCGACCATGGTCCGCCACCCCGGTCAGGCGAAGCGGATCCCGTTCCGCGTGCTCGCCGTCGGCCCGGGGTCGGTGCTCTACATCGTGTGCGGCATCTCCCTGCTCGCAGGCTCGGGCGGCGGGCTCAACTGGGCCCTCGTCGCCATCGTCGGAGCGTTCATGGGGGCGACGGCGAACGCCTGGGTGCTGCTCATCGAGATCCTCCGATAGCCTCGGCCCCTGGCCCCGGACGGAGGAGGGACGTGATGGCGGAGTCGGCTGCGCAGCAGATCGACGCGCGCATCGCCGAGCTCGGCGACTGGCGCGGCGAGACCCTGGCGCGGGTGAGGACGCTCATCCACGACGCGGTGCCGGATGTCGAGGAGGGCTGGAAGTGGCGCGGGACCCCGACGTGGGAGCACGACGGGATCATCTGCACCGGCGAGTCCTACGGGGACAAGGTGAAGCTCACCTTCCCGAAGGGTGCCTCGCTCGACGACCCCGCCGGCCTCTTCAACTCGAGCCTCGAGGGCAACGCCCGCCGGGCGATCGACATCTCCGAGGGCGAGGCGGTCGACGACACGGCGCTGCGTGAGCTCATCCTGGCCGCGGCCGCCCTCAACACCACCGCGAAGGCGGGCCGGAAGAGGTAGGGCTCATCCGCGGGACGGCAGCAGGACGCCCGCGATCCAGAAGAGCGGCACGAAGAAGCCCAGCACGAACAGCACGACGCGGCGGCGTGCCAGGGTCGGCAGCCCGAAGAGCCAGAACAGCACGACCCAGACGGCCAGGGCCACGGCGGCGAGGATGAACTCCACGGGTCCTCCGATGTCTCCCGCCCCGGGGCCGGTCCGGTGGCCCGCGGGTGCGTGGGGGACAGCAGAACCGCCGGGCGCCCGTCGGGGAATCGTCCCTTCGGGATGAATCCGGCCGTGACGGACCTCATCCCGGAGGGGGGCGGGGTCCGTATCGTGGTCATGGATGCGTGGCAGGGGACGCCGTGACCGGGGAGGGGCCGGGCCGGGCGACGCCGGGCTGGTGCCGCGCCTGCGCCGGCGCGACCCCGAGGCCCTGGCCGAGGTCCACCGCGCCTACGGCGGCGTCGTGCTCGGCTATCTGCGCTCCGCGCTGGGCGACGACGCGGCGGCGGAGGACGTCCACCAGGAGGTCTTCACCGAGGTCTGGCGCCGCGGCCCCACCTACGACCCGGCGCGGGCTTCCCTCGTGACCTGGATCATGCTCATCGCGCGGTCGCGGGCCATCGACCACCTGCGGCGCCGGGTGCCGGAGCCGCGTGACGCCACCGGGCTGCCCGACGTGGAGGACCCGGCCTCGTCGCCGGACCTGCTCATCGAGCGCTGGACGATCGCGGCGCTGCTCGACCGCCTGCCGGACCACGAGGCGCGCGTGCTGCGGATGCGCTTCCACGACGGGCTCACCCAGACCGAGATCGCCGAGCGCACCGGGGTCCCGCTCGGTACCGTGAAGACGCACATGGTGCGCGGGCTGGGACGCCTGCGCGAGATGATGGAGGAGGACCGTTGAGCGCCGACGAGCAGCTCATCGCGGACCATCTCCTCGGCGAGCTGGACGCTGCCGGCGTGGCCGAGGTGGAGCGGCGTGCCGCCGCCGACCCGGCGTTCGCCGCGCGGATCGAGGCCATGCGCCCGGTCGTGGAGGCCCTCGAGGCCCTGCCGCCGGACGCCTGGGACCCGCCGGCCCCGCCGCCCCTTCCCGCGCTCGAGGGACCGGCGCCCGGCCACCGGGCGCGCGGCGTGCTCGTGGCGGCCGCGTTCGTCCTGCTGCTGGTGGTCGCGGGGGCGTCCTGGTGGGCGCTCGCCGGCCGCGACGAGGGCGGCGCGAACGGGCCGGCCATCGCCCTCGCCCCCGTCGGGACCTCGGATCCGGCCGCCCGCGGCGAGGCCCACACCGCCCGCGGCGGCGCGGCCCTCGCGCTGGACGTGTCCGGGATGCCGGAGTCGGCGCCCGGGACGTCCTACGAGCTCTGGCTGCTCGACGGGCCGGAGCGGCTGCTGTCGCTCGGGACCTTCCGCGTCCCGGCGTCGGGGGACGCCTCCCTCGAGGTGCCGCTCCCCGTCCCGGTCACGGACTTCGCCTACGTCGACGTGTCGCGGGAGCCGGACGACGGGGACCCCGGTCACTCGGGCGACTCCCTCCTGCGCGGCGCCTCGAGCTGACGCCGCCGCGGGCGGGTCCTCAACCGAACGGCCGTCCCGCCCGGACAGAGGGTGACCACGTCACCTCCCGGGAGGACCGAGCATGCGCCGTACCCTCACCGCATCCCTGCTGGCCGCGACCGCCCTCGGGGGCGGACTCGCCGCCTCCGCCGCGACCGCCGACACGCCGCCGAACGTCGCCGAGATCGTGGTGGCCACCTCCGGCTCGTCCGGTTTCGACACGGACGCCTACGACTACGACCTCCTGCGCGAGGCGCTCGCCGCGACCGGCCTGACCGAGGCCGTCGCCACGACGCCGGACATCACGGTGTTCGCGCCCCGCGACCAGGCGTTCGCGCGCCTCGCCGCCGACCTGGGGTACCGCGGCACCGACGAGGCGGGCATCTTCGCCTTCCTCGCCAAGGCGACCGGCTATGTCTCGGCCGCCGACCCCGGCCTGCTGGACGACATCCTGCTGTACCACGTGTCGCCCGGCGCCAAGAACGAGGTGCAGCTCAAGAAGGGCCGCAACACGACGCTCCTGAAGGGCGCCTCGTTCGTGATGGACGGGCCGGCGATCATCGACTACGACCGCAACGACCGGAACGCGCGGGTCACGCCGCCGAAGAACCTCGTCGCGGCGAACGGGATCGTGCACACCGTCAACGAGGTGATGCGCCCGCTGGACCTGTAGGCGCCCCGCAGCGGCCGCCGGCGAGATCCTCCGGCGTGTACTCGTCGCTGCGGCGCCACCACCCGCCCGGCCCGGCGTCCTGCGGGACGCCGGGCGGAGCGTCCTGCCACTCCTCCTGGCGGCCGAACGGAGTGATGTCGAGCAGCGCCCACACGCTCGTGAGCTCCTCCGCCGCGCGTCCGGTGGTGTGGTACGTGCGGTAGATCGCGTCGCCGTCGCGCAGGAAGACGTTGATCCCGAACCACTGGTCCACGTCGAAGTCGGCCGAGAAGCCGTCGCGGGACGTGTACCAGGGCCACTCCCGCCAGCCCATCCGCGCGCGATAGGCGGCGATCGCCTCCTGGGACCCGGCCGACACGAACGCGAACGTCGTGTCGCGGGCGTTGACGTGCACGAGTTGCGGCAGGTTGTCGGCGAACATCGTGCAGCCGGGGCACCCCTGCCGGGGGTAGTCGGCGATCGACATCCCGGGGTCCAGGAAGAAGCGGTACACGATGAGCTGCCGCCGCCCGTCGAAGATGTCGAGCAGGCTCCGCTCACCGTCGGGCCCCTCGAAGCGGTACTCGCCCTCCACCCGCACGGCGGGCAGGCGCCGCCGCTCCGCGGCCAGCGCGTCCCGGGCGTGGGTGAGCTCCTTCTCCCGCACCAGCAGGTCCTCGCGCCGCGCGCGCCACTCCTCGGCGGACACCACGTCGATGGGGATGCTCATCGGTCTCCTCCTCGTCATCCCTCCACCGCACGCCGCGCGGCCTGCTCGCGGAGGTGGGACACGAGTCCCGTGACCGCGGGCGGGGCCGGCGTCCGTCGCCGGTGCAGGCAGACCATCGTCACCGGGGAGAGTTCCCCCTCGACGGGCCGCGCCACCACCAGGCCGGCGCGCTCGAACGGGTCGCCCCTGACGCTGAAGTCGGGCAGCAGCGTCACCCCGGCGCCCTCGGCGACCATCACCTTCCCCATCTCGGCGCCGTCCGCGAGGTGCCACTCGCGCGGCAGCCGGTCGCCGAAGAGCCGGTGGGCGATGCGGTGCATCGCGTACCCGGGGCGCATGGCGATGACGTGCTCGCGACGGAGGTCGTCGGCGCTCACCGACGGGCGGGAGGCCAGGTGGTGGCCCGCCGGGAGCACGGCCACCGGGCGCCCCACCAGGAGCGGGGTCGCCTGCAGCTCGGGGAGCGGGTCGTCCCCGTCCAGGAGGTTCACCACCCCGACGTCGAGCGTGCCCTCCGCGAGCCCCGTCTGGATCGCGTCGTGCTGCAGGGTGCGCACCTCCACCGTCGCGCCGGGGTGCCCCTCGCGGTAGGCCCGGATCGCCGGCAGCACCACCGTGGCGATCGCCGCGTTCACCGTTCCCAGCCGCGCCGGGCGGTGCGCCGACGGTCGCTCGGCCGCCGCGGCCCGCAGCCGCGCGACCGACTCGAGCACCTCGACGATGGGTCCCAGCAGCTCGCGCCCGGCGGCGGAGATGCGGGCGCCGGAGCGGTGACGGTCGAGGAGGGGGACGCCGAGCTCGCGCTCGAGGTTGGTGATCGCCTGGCTGAGGGCCGGGAGCGAGACGTGGATCCGCTCGCCCGCCCGCCGCAGCGAGCCGTGGCTCGTCACGGCGACGACGTACTCGAGCTGCTCGATGCGCATGGGCCTCCCGGGGGGTGATCGGGGAACCCGTTCAGGGGTTCGGCACGACCTGCATGGCGGCACCTTGCGGTCCTAACACCGGAAAGTCAACCTTGTTTATCGAGTTTGTCCCACACCTCCGGAGCCGACGCCCATGACGAGCCCCCCGCGCCCCCTGCACTTCGCCGCCTTCGTGATGAACACGACCGGCCACATCATCCAGGGCACCTGGCGCCGCCCCGGAGCCCGGCAGGCCGACTTCAACCGCCTCGACCACTGGGTCGGGCTGGCGAAGACGCTCGAGCGCGGGAAGTTCGACGCCATCTTCTTCGCGGACGTCGTGGGCCTCTATGCGCCGTACCGCGGCGACGAGCGGAAGTACTTCGAGGCCGGCCTGCAGGTGCCGAGCAACGACCCGTCCGTGCTCGCGAGCGCCATCGCCTACGCGACCGAGGACCTCGGCATCGCCTTCACGGCCTCGATCCTCCAGGAGCACCCGTTCAACTTCGCGCGGCGCATCTCGACGCTGGACCACGCCACCGACGGGCGCGTCGCCTGGAACATCGTCACGAACTACCTGCCCAACGCCTCCCGGAACTTCGGGCACGACGGCCTGACGGCGCACGACGAGCGGTACCGCTGGGCCGACGAGTACGTGGACGTGACCTACAAGCTGTGGGAGGGGTCCTGGGAGGAGGACGCCCTCGTGCAGGACCGCGAGGCCGGCATCCACGCCGACTACGACAAGGTCCACCGCATCAACCACGAGGGCGAGCGGTACCGGGTCGAGGGCCCCCACCTGGTGAGCCCCTCCCCGCAGCGCACGCCGCTCCTGTTCCAGGCCGGCGCCTCCGAGGCGGGCCGCGAGTTCGCCGCCCGCAACGCCGAGGCCGTGTTCATCCAGTCGCCGAACCTCCAGGCGGCGGCGCGGGACACGAGCGACATCCGGGCGCGGGCCGAGCGCATCGGGCGCCGCGCGGACGACCTCAAGTTCTTCCAGGGGCTCTACGTCGTGCCCGCCTCCACCGAGGGGGAGGCGCGCCGCAAGGCGGCCGACCTCGACGAGTGGACCGACTACGACGGCCAGCTCTCCCACATGTCCGGCGCCGTGGGGATCGACTTCGGGCACGAGGACCTCGACACGCCCGTCGGCGAGATCGAGACCGAGGGCGTGCGCTCGATCCTCACCTGGATCGAGGACCTCGTGCCGGGCCGGCAGGCCACCCTGCGCGACGTGGCCCACTACACGGCCACGAACAACCGCCTGGTCGGCACGCCCGAGCAGATCGCGGACCGCCTCGCCGAGTGGCAGGCGGCCGGCATCGACGGGGTCAACCTCGTCAACGCCGAGATCCCCGGCTCGTACGAGGACTTCGTGGACGGCGTCATCCCGGTCCTGCAGGAGCGCGGCCTCGCCCAGCGCGAGTACGCCCCCGGGACCCTCCGCCAGAAGCTCTTCGGCCGCGGCGACCGCCTGCCCGACCGGCACCCCGCCGCCCGCTACCGGGGCGCGTTCGCCGCGACCCCTGTCTGACGCACCGCCCGTCCCCCGACACCACCACCACGAGGAACACGGAATGAGGAACCCGGCACCCCGCCCGGAGTCACGCACCACGCCACGCCGTCCCCGGAGGCTCCTCGCGGGCGCCGCCCTGCTCGCGGGCGCCGCGCTCGCCCTCGCCGGGTGCGGCGGCGGCGGGGACGCGGGGGACGGGGGCGGCGAGCGCATCCCGGACCCGGTCATCCAGTACGCCCACCAGCAGGAGCCGCCCTGCGTCTTCGGCGGGTGGATCGAGCAGGCCTACCTCTCGTACAACGTCCTGGACAACCTGCTGTCGCTGGACGACCAGGGGAAGGCCGTGCCGTGGCTGGCCGAGGAGTGGTCGGCGTCGCCGGACGGCCTCACCTGGACCTTCCGCCTGAAGCCGGACGTGTCCTTCACGGACGGCACGCCGGTGGACGCGGCGGCCGTCGCCTACAACTTCGACTCCTGGATGAAGGGCGGCAACTCGACGGCCCTCGTCTGGCTCGACGGGTACTTCGAGTCGGCCACCGCGGTCGACGCGACGACCCTCGAGGTGGCGCTCTCGAAGCCGTACCCGCGGCTGCCGGAGACCCTCACCCAGGCCTACTTCGGCATCCAGTCGAAGAAGGCGCTCCAGACCCGCTCGGCCGAGGAGAACTGCGAGGCGCCGATCGGCTCCGGCGCCTTCACGGTGGGGAAGTGGACCCGCGGCCAGGACATCGTCCTCCTGCGCAACGACGCGTACACGTCCTGGCCCGCGAACGCGAAGCACCAGGGCCCCGCGTACGCGAAGGAGGTCCGTTACCGGTTCGTCCCCGACCCCACCACGCGGGCGTCGGCGCTGCGGGCCGGTGAGGTCTCGGCCATCTACGACGTGGCCGCGGCCGACTGGGCGTCCCTGGGCGGCGAGGGCTACACCCAGCTCAAGTACGTCACGAAGGGCCGTCCGCTGCAGCTCTCCTTCAACACGACGCGGGCGCCGTTCGACGACGTGAAGGTGCGCCAGGCGTTCGCGTACAGCCTCGACCGCCAGAAGGCCGTCGAGACGATCGGGCAGGGCCTCATCCCCTACGAGGGCAACGGCCCGATCAGCCAGTCCACGGCCGGCTACAGCCAGGCCGCGGCCGACCGGTACGCGTACGACCCCGACGAGGCGAACCGCCTGCTGGACGAGGCCGGCTGGACCGGGCGCGACGGCGACGGCTACCGCACGAAGGGCGGGAAGACGCTGACCGTGGTCTTCCCGTACGGCGCCGGCTCGCTCATCAACAAGGACGGCGCCTCGATCATCCAGACCTTCCAGGACCAGGCGAAGGCGACCGGCTTCAAGGTCGAGCTCATCCCGGTGACCCAGGCCCAGCTCTTCGCGGGCGCCTACGGCAAGCCGACCGAGCGCGACATCCAGATCGGCTACTGGACGGCCACGACCGCCGGGATCCTCTACATCAACTGGCGCCCCAGCACGCCCGAGCGCCCGAACATCTGGAACGACGCGTTCTACGACGACGCGGACCTGGAGGAGATCATCCTCCGCGGCAACTCGGCGGCGGACATCGAGGTCCAGAACGCGGCGTACGCCGAGGCCCAGGACTACATCGCGGAGCGCGCGCTCTCGATCGGCGTGTACGACCGGCTGAGCACGTTCGCGGTGAGCCCGTCGCTGCACGACTTCTGGCAGGAGAACGCCCAGGGGGGACCCGTCTTCCATGACGCGTACCTCGTCGGCTGACCCGGCCGGGACGGCGCCCCGCGCGCCGTCCCGGCTCGGCCGCTTCGCCTCCCGGGGTGCCCGGGAGGCGATCGGCGCCGTCGTCGTCCTGCTGGGCGCGGCGACGGCGGCGTTCATCGCCCAGATGTCGCTCCCAGGGGACCGGGCGACGACGATCCTCAACATCCGCAGCGGCCAGCCGGTGCCGCGCACCCCGGAGGAGCTCGCGCCGATCAACGAGCAGTTCGGGCTCGAGCGGTCGCCGCTCACGCAGTACTGGGACTACATGACCGGCCTGCTCCACGGTGACCTCGGGACCTCGTACCAGCAGTTCCGGCCCGTCACCGACGTCATCGGCGACCAGCTCATGCCGACGCTCGTCCTGACCGTGACGGCCATCGCCCTCTCGTGGCTCATCATGGTCGTCTGGGTGACCCTCACCGCCGGGCGCTCCCGGCGGGTGCGGGCCGCGGGCGAGGTGACCGACACCGTCTCGGCGGGGCTCCCGCCGTACTGGCTCGGCATCATCCTGCTGCTCGTCTTCGCGCTGAACCTCGGGTGGTTCCCGGTCATCGGGGGCAACGGCATCGACGGCCTGCTGCTGCCGGCCCTCGCGCTGGCGATCCCCCTGGCCGGCTTCATGGGCCAGGCGACCCGCGCCGAGTTCGAGCGCGCGCTGGACCAGCCGTTCGTCATCAGCGCGCGGATGCGCGGCATGAGCGACCTGGGCGTGCGCCTCCGCCACGTCCTGCGCCACGCGGTCCTCCCCGCCATCACCCTGAGCGGATGGGCCCTGGGCGCGACGCTCTCGAGCGCCGTCGTGGTGGAGGCCGTCTTCACCCGCCAGGGCATCGGGTCGGTGCTCGTCACCGCCGTGAACACCCAGGACCTCCCCGTCGTCACCGGGCTCGTGGTCCTGATCGCCCTCCTCTACGTCATCGCGAACCTGCTGGTGGACGTCGTCTACCGGCTCGTCGACCCGCGGCTGGGGGTCTCATGAGCGTCACCGGCCCCCGTCCCCCCACGGCCGCGGGCGCCGCCCGGTTTGCCCTCTCGGCCCTCCGCCAGGGCGGGCTCGTGCCCGCGCTGGTGTTCATCGGCCTCGTCCTGATCGCCGCGGTCGCGCCGTCCCTGCTCGCCCCCGGCAGCCCCACCCAGACGAACCTCGACGAGGCCCTGCTCTCACCCTCCTGGTCGCACTGGTTCGGCACCGACGAGGCGGGCCGCGACCTCTACACCCGCGTCGTCCACGGCACCCGCGAGTCCCTGCTCATCGGGGTGGGCGCGGCCGTCGTGGCGATCGGCCTGGCGCTCGTGCTCGGCGCGGTCGCCGCCCTCGGGCGCGGCTGGGTGGCCGCGGTCGTCAACCGCTTCATCGAGATCCTGTTCGCCTTCCCGATGCTGCTGATGGCGCTGCTGCTCGTCGCCATCGTCGGACCGTCGGCGTGGGCCCAGGTGTTCGCCGTCGGCGTCGGCTCGGCCTCGGGCTACGCGCGCATCGTCCGCGGGCAGGTGCTCGCGGCGAAGGACGCGGGTTACGTCGAGGCGGCCGTGGAGCTCGGGCACGGGCGCCGCAGGATCCTGTTCCGCCACATCGCCCCGAACGCGATCCGCCCGCTCGTCGCCATCTTCGCCCTGGCGATCGGGCAGCTCATCGTGTGGGCGTCGAGCCTCTCGTTCCTCGGGCTCGGCGTCGCCCCGCCCTCCTCCGAGTGGGGGGCGTTGCTGGACGCCGGGCGCCCGTACGTCACCCAGGCGTCCTGGCTCATCGTCATCCCGGGTCTGGTCATCGTCGTCCTCGCGCTCGCCACGACCACCGTGGGCAAGCACCTCCGCAACCGGCTCGAGAGAGGAAACGCCTGAATGTCCGAGCTCCTGACCGCCACCCTCGAGCCGGCGCCCCCGGCCGAGTCCCTCGCCCCCCCGCGCGTCCGCGTGCGTGGCCTCACCGTCGGCTTCCCCCGCGACGGCGAGCGCGTGGACGTGGTGCGCGACCTCTCGTTCGACCTGTGGCCCGGCCGGTGCGTGGCGATCGTGGGTGAGTCGGGGTCGGGCAAGAGCGTCACCGCCCGGTCGCTCGTGGGCCTGGCCGGCCGCGACGCCGACGTCCGCGCCGCCGAGCTGAGCCTGGACGGGGAGGACGTACGCGGGTTCTCGCAGCGCCGCTGGCGCGGGGTGCGCGGCCGCCGGGTGGGCTTCATCCTGCAGGACGCCCTCGTCTCCCTCGACCCCCTGCGCCCCGTGGGGAAGGAGATCGCCGAGCCGCTGAGGCTCCACGGGTGGGGCGACCGGCGGAGTCGGCAGGACCGGGTGGTCGAGCTGCTGGAGACGGTCGGCGTCCCCGAGCCGGCGACCCGCGCGCGGCAGCGCCCGGACCAGCTCTCCGGCGGGCTGCGCCAGCGCGCGCTCATCGCCTCCGCGCTCGCCCTCGACCCCGACGTCGTGATCGCCGACGAGCCCACCACGGCCCTCGACGTGTCGGTGCAGGCGCAGGTGCTGGCCGAGCTGGAGCGGATGCGGGACCGCGGGGTCTCGATCGTCCTCATCTCCCACGACCTGTCGGTCGTCGCGCACCTCGCGGACCACATCCTGGTGATGCGTGACGGCGAGGTGGTGGAGCAGGGCCCCGCCGAGGCGCTGCTCGAGGATCCGCAGCACCCGTACACGCGGCGGCTGATCGCGGCGGTGCCGAGCGCACGCACCCGCGGGCAGCGGCTCGCGCCGGACATCGCGCTGCCCACCCCGGCGGTGCCCGACCGGGCGCACGTCCCCGCCGCTGCGGCCTCCCACACCGGCCCCGTGCTGGAGGTCTCCGGCGTCTCGAAGACCTTCCGGCTCCCCGGCGGCGGCCATCTGCGGGCGGTCGACGACGTCTCCTTCACCGTCGAGCGCGGCACCACGATCGGCGTGGTGGGGGAGTCCGGCTCCGGCAAGAGCACCACCGGCCGCATCGTCCTCGCCCTCGAGGAGCCGGACGCGGGGGAGGTGCGCCTGCTGGGACAGCCGTGGTCCGGCATCCGCGAGTCCGCCCGCCGGCCCCTGCGCCGCCGGATGGCGGTCGTCTACCAGGACCCGCTCTCGTCCTTCGACCCCCGCTGGACGACGAGCCGCATCCTGCTCGATGCCGTCGATCCGGAGGAGCACCCGACCGCCGCCGGCAGGAAGGCGAGGGTGCGCGACCTGCTCGACCAGGTGGGCCTGTCCCACACGGTGCTCGACCGCTTCCCGCTGCGCATGTCCGGCGGCCAGCGCCAGCGCATCGCGATCGCCCGGGCCCTCGCCTCCTCACCCGACCTGGTGGTGCTGGACGAGGCCGTCTCGGCGCTGGACGTCTCCATCCAGGCGCAGATCCTCGACCTCCTCGCCGACCTCCAGGACCACCTGGGCGTCTCCTACCTGTTCATCGCCCACGACCTCGGCGTGATCAGCCACCTGAGCGACCACGTCCTGGTGATGAAGGACGGCCGCATCGTGGAGCGCGGTGCCCCGGAGGACGTGCTGGAGAACCCGGCCCACCCGTACACGCGCCAATTGGTCGGGGCGCTCACGGCCGTCCACGCCTGACGGCGCGGGCGGCCGGAGCGCCTCTTGTCCGTGGTCGTGCCCCCCTCGTACGCTCGCCGCGTCCGCCCCGCCGTGGGGCGGCTACCGAACGGAGAGCTGAGATGCCGACCGTGGTCGCGCACCACGACGTGAAGGACGTCGAGCACTGGCTCGCGTCGACGACGCGCGAGGAGTTCTTCGGCTCCCTCGGGGTCACGAACATCCGCACCTTCGTGGACCCCACCAACCCGAACCGGGTCGCCCTCGTCATGGACGTCCCGGACCTCGATGCAGTCGCTGCCGCGCTGCAGGAGCCCGCGGCGGCCGATGCGATGGAGCACGACGGGGTCCTCCCCGAGACCCTGGTGGTGCTGGTCGAGCGCTGAGATCGACGGCGGCGAGGCCGCGGCCCCTCAGCTCCTCCACCAGCGTCGTCTTGCCGGCACCGGACATGCCCGTGAGCAACACCCTCATGGAGTCACGATAGAACGGGCCGCCAGCGGAGGGGGTGGGATTCGAACCCACGGTCCGGGGTGATCCCGGACAGCGGTTTTCAAGACCGCCGCATTCGACCTCTCTGCCACCCCTCCGGCCGGGCGAGGATAGCCCGGGGCCCGCGTCGCGGGGTCAGGGTGCGGCGGGCGCCTCGGCGGGCAGGCGGCCGGCGACGCGGATGAGGGCGTCCACGGCGGCGGGGTCGAACTGGGTGCCGGCGCCGGCGCGGGTCTCCTCGAGGGCCTCGGCGAAGGAGAGCGGGCTGCGGTAGCTGCGGGCGGCCGTCATCGCGTCGAAGGCGTCGGCCACGGCGAGGATGCGGGCGCCGTCGGGGATCTCGTCACCGGCGAGCCCGCCGGGATAGCCGAGGCCGTCGACGCGCTCGTGGTGCCGGTGGATCCACTCGGTCTGCTCGTCGGTGAGCGCCCCGGAGACGATGCGGGCGCCGGCGGCGGCGTGGGCCTCGATGAGGGCGCGCTCCTGCGGGGTGAGCGGGCCGGGCTTCAGGAGCACCTCGTCCGGCACGCCGATCTTCCCGATGTCGTGCACGAGCGCGGCCTCGCGGATGAGGGCGCACCGGTGCTCGCCCCAGCCGAGGGCCTCGGCCATCCCCACGGCCATGTCGGCCACGCGCTCCGAGTGCTCGTGGGTGTGCGGGTCGCGGGCGTCGACCGCGCGGGCGAGCGCGCGCACCGTGGCGAGCGACTGCTCGCGCAGCAGGGAGCCGGCCATCTCCTCGGCGGTGAGCGCCGTGACGACGGCGGGGGAGTACCGGAAGGTCACCCCGCGGCCCTTGTGCTTCGCCCAGTAGAGCGCGCCGTCGGCGAGCCGGACGAGCTCGGGGCCGCCGAGCGGGGGGCCGACCTGGTCGAGGTCGCAGACGCCGGCCGAGAAGTCGATCCGTCCCACCTTGGGCGCCGGGGCGCCGGCGAGCAGCCGCCGGGCGCGCTCGACGGCCTGCCAGGCCTGCAGCGCGTCGGTCTCCGGGAGGATCCAGCCGAACTCCTCGCCCCCGATCCGGGCGAGGGTGTCGCCGGGGCGCACGGCGGCGGAGAGGCTGTACGCCACGTGGACCAGGGCGCGGTCGCCGACCGGGTGGCCGAACGTGTCGTTCACGCGCTTGAAGTGGTCGATGTCGATCACCACGACGGACAGGTCGCGGCCGTGGCGCCGCGCGCGCTCCACCTCGGCGCGCAGGCGCTCGTGGAACTCGCGGTGGTTCGGCAGGTCGGTGAGCGGGTCGGTCGTCGCGCGCAGGTGCAGGACGTGGAGCGCGCGCTCCTTCTCCGCGAACGTCACGGCGAAGCGGGCGGTGCCGAGCAGGAGGGTGCCGGCGGCCAGGCCGATCGGCAGGGCGCCCAGGTCGAGGACCGGGGCCAGCATGAGGACCGTCACGGCGGCGACGGAGGCGCCGATCGGGATCGCGATCTGGCGCATCCCACGGACGGTGGCCGGCATCGTCGCGGGGTGGTCGATCCACGCGGCGATGGCGACGGCGATCGTCGCGACCGGCCAGAGGGCGTCGAGCACGCTCTGCGCCGGCCAGGCGCCCGCGGCGTAGAGGGCGAGGTAGGTGCCGTCGGCGACCGCGGTCAGGCCGAGGCCGGTGGCGAAGAGCAGGAAGGGCCGGTCCGACCAGCCGCCCACGCCCAGCCCGAGGGCGACGAGGGCGAGCAGGGCGATGTCGCCCACGGGGTAGGCGAGGTTCACGCCGGTCGCGAGGGCACCGCCCGACGCCGTGTCGGCGACCGGGCCCAGCACCGCCGCCGCGCCCACGGCGGCCGCGGCGAGGGCCGCGATGGCCCCGTCGGTCCAGGTGGCGACCCCCACCCCGCGGCACCGCGCCGCGGTCAGCAGCACCAGGGCCGCCGCGGCCGGCGGGTAGAAGAGGAGCCACCCCGCGTCGGCGATCGAGGGCACCGGCAGGTCCGGGTCGAGCGTGTACGCGACGTCGCCGGCCGACCACGCGAGCAGGGCGACGGCGAGCAGCGCCCACGCCACCCGGCCGTCGCGGCGGCGCACCGCCCGCCACCCGAGGGCCGCCGCGCAGGCGAGCTCCACGGCGTTCAGCGTCCACGATCGGGCGGGCCCGCCCGGGCCGAGGGCGACGGCGACGGGCACGCAGGCGAGGGCGAGGCCGGTGACGGCCGCGGCGAGAGGCGTGAGGGATCTCACCTCACGTGCATCGGCACCGCCCGGCCCCCACTTGCGCCGATCCGTCGCCGGGGACCCGGCGACCCCGCCGGGGTCAGTCCCGGCGGCCCGCCGCCATGAACGCGGTCATCGCGACGAGCAGGTCGCCCGACCGGCCGGTGGCCCGCACGCCGGCCCGCCAGGCGTCCGCCGTGTCGCGGTCCAGGCGCCCGGCGGCGACGGCGCGCGCCGCAGCGTCGCCCAGTTGGAACAGGCCCTCGGCCGCGTCCGGGTCGTGGATGAGCAGGGTGCGCGCCGCGACCGTCACGTCCTGCGCCCCGGCGGCCCTCAGGAGCCTCCGCAGCGTGTGGCCCACGAACGGCGACCGGAAGCGCTCGGCCGCCGCAGCGGCGATCACGCGCCCGGCGTCGGGCAGGGGCGCGTCCACGACGAGCGTCGACCAGTCCGGCTCGGCCACCACGACGCGCCCGCCCGGCCGCAGCACGCGCATCATCTCGGCGATGACCTCGTCGGGCTCGTCGACATGGAGCAGCACCCGCTCCGCCCGGATCCCGTCGACGTCCGCGTCGGGGAGTGGCAGGTCGAGGGCGTCGCCCTGCAGGAAGCCCACGTCGGACCGTCCCCCGGCCCGACGGCGCGCCTCCACGATCATCGTGGCGCTGCGGTCGATGCCCAGGGCGCGGCCCCCGGGGGCCACCCGGTCGGCCAGCGCGAGCACGTCCTCGCCGGTGCCGCAGCCCAGGTCCACCAGCACGGCGCCGGGCCGGGGCTCCAGGAGGTCGAAGGAGCGCCGCTTCCACTCGCCCACGGCCCCGACGTCCCTCACGGAGTCGAGGTATCCGGTCAGCGCCTCGGCGGCGCCGGAGCGGTCGACGTCGGCGAAACCGCCGAGGTCCGGGGTGCCGTCGGCCATGGGCGCCAGGCTACGCCCCCACGCGCCCGCGGCGCGACGGGCCGCTACAGTACGGCGGCCTCGAGGAGAGGTGGCCGAGTGGCTGAAGGCAACCGCCTGCTAAGCGGTTAATCGGGGTCAACCTGATTCGAGGGTTCGAATCCCTCCCTCTCCGTTCCCGCAGCTGATGAGACCCGAGGAGCGAGGGTCGATGGGCAGGGTCGTCATGTACGCCACGGTGTCGGTCGACGGCTTCATCGCCGGCGGCGACGACGACCCCGGCCCGCTGTTCGACTGGCTCACGAGCGGCGACGTCCCGCTCGACGACTCCGGGGCCTTGAAGGTGTCCCAGGCGTCCTTCGACCACACCCGGGCGTACTGGGACGAGATCGGCGTGACGGTCGTCGGCCGGCACGTGTTCGACCTGACGGACGGCTGGGGCGGCACGCCGCCCAGCGGCATCGACCACGTGGTCGTGGTGTCCCACCGCCCGGCGCCGGAGGGCTGGGACGCGGATGCGCCGTTCCACTTCGTCGACGGGGTCACGCCGGCGATGGCCCGTGCCCAGGAGCTCGCGGGCGGACGCACGGTGGAGGTCGCCGCGGGCGACGTCGGCGGCCAGGTGCTGGCCGCAGGCCTCGTCGACGAGGTCGCCATGGACGTCGCGCCGGTGGTGCTCGGGTCCGGGAGGCGCTTCTTCGGGCCGGTCGACGCGCAGCACCTGCTGGAGGATCCCGAGGTGGTGGTCCGCGGGGACCGGGTCCTGCACCTGCGGTACCGCGTGCGCCGGGCAGGCCCCTAGGGCATCAGCCCGTTCGCCTCGACCACGCCCTTCAGGGCGGCGGCGAACTGCGCGTGGCCCGCGGCGCTCGGGTGGATGCCCGTGTCGCCGCTGATGATCCAGTACTGGTCGCTGCCGCAGAACGTGAAGGGGTGGAAGCCGGTCAGCTCGACCTGCGTCGGGTAGGACTGCCGGCTCTGCCCGTCCACGAGCGTCGAGCCGCCCGCCGGGCAGATCGTGCCGCCCGGGGCCAGGCCCACCGGGAACAGCGGCGGCGTCATCAGGAAGACCCGGGTGCCGTTCTCGGGGATCCCCTGCACCGCGGCGGCCACCGCGTCGTTCAGCACCCCGCTCATGATGCGCAGCTCGTCGACGCTGAAGATCGTCACCGACGGGATCACGAGGTGGTACTGCGACACGACGATGCGGTTGCCCGGCGCGACGAGGAGGGCGTTGATGACGGCGGTGACCCGCTGGGTCACCTGCAGGTTGTCCACGTATCCCTCGACGCAGGTGCGGAACTCGGCGTCCGTGAGGGTGATGGCGCAGCCGATGCCCTCGCCGGCCAGGAAGGTGTCCAGCAGCGGGTTCGCGCCGAGCGTCATGACCGTCAGGTCGGGGTCGTCGGCCACGATGCCGGCCAGGGTGTCGTTGAGCTGGCCGCCCGGCAGCCAGTCGGCGGGCGTCGAGCCGGAGACGGCCCGGTTCTCGAAGGCCGCGGCGCCGATGCCCGCGTCGTTGGCGAACTGGGCCGGCCACGCGATGTCGGCGGAGAGGCCGAAGTCCGGTGACCAGGACGGCGGGCCCGCGCTGCTCGGTCCGTTGCCCGAGTTGGACGAGCAGCGGTCGTTCAATTGATCCGGGGGGACGCAGGAGGGCAGCTGGGTGACGCCCATCTCCGCGCCGCCGGGCAGGTAGCCGAAGCCGGCGGTCACCGAGTCCCCGAGCGCGCGGAAGGTGAAGGGGCGCACCGTGATCGTGTGCGCCACGACGGTGCTGCCGCTCGCGTTCGTGGCGCGCAGGCGGAGCGAGTCGCGCCCCGTCGACGGCGGCGCCGAGTACCGCATCGTCACCCGGCCGGGGGCGGCGGCGAGCAGGCGGACGCTGCCGCGGCTCGGGCCGCCGGCCAGCTCGATGCGCGGCCTGCCCCCCGTGCAGCGCACCACCATGCGCGTGGTGCGCCCGGCCGTCGCGGTGCTCCCGCCGGTCTGGCAGCGCGGCGCCGGCACCGGGGCCACCACGTCCGCCCACGCGCCCGCCGCGGGGAGCGGGAGCACGCGGCGCGCGCCCTCGACCTCGCGCGGGCGGGTGCGCCCGTCGGTGAGCAGGCGGCTCTGGCTCACCACCCGCACGCGCAGCGGCCCGGCGGCGCCCGCCTCCCGCACCCGCGCGGCGGCGGCCGTGCCGAGGACGACGCGGTGGGTCGTCGTGGCGTTCTCCAGGAGCAGCGGCTCGCGGGTCCCGGCCTGGGCGACGACACGCCCCGAGCGGTCCACCACCTGCACGCGCACCAGGCCCTGGTAGGTGACGCGGGTCGTGTCCAGACGTCCCTCCGCCCGGGCCGAGAGCCCGCGGTGGCGCACGTCCACGTCCAGCGCGATCGTCCCGGCGGCGTCGGCCACCCGCACCGCCCGCGCCGCGGGATCACCGGCCAGGAGGGGCGCCGCGTTGGCCGCCCCGGCCGCAAGCGCCGCGATCGACGTCGCCGTGAGGGAGGCGATGAGGAGAGGAGGCCTGCGCATGGACGCGATCCTAAGCCGGGGAGGGGAGCGGGATGAAGCGCCGGCGCTTGCCGGCCGACGTCTGGGGCAGCTCGCCGGGGTCGGCGAGGGCGCGCACCTCCACCCGGCCACCGGGGCGACCGCCGGCCGCGAGGGCCGCGGCCAGGTCGGCGCGCACCGTGTCGAGGTCACCGTCGGTGAGCGGGGCCCGCGGTGCCCACGCGGCCACCGCGATGCCGTCGGGGGTCTGCTCCACCGCGTAGTCGACGACCGCGGGATGGCCCGCCATCGCCGCGGCGATGGCCGCGGCATCGACGCGCCCGCCGTCGCCCCACGTGAACAGCGCCCCCGTGGCGTCGTCGATCACCAGGCGCCGGCCGGTCCAGGGGCCGGCGTGGGGGTCGGGATCGATGCGCACCCTGTCGCTCATGCGGTACCGGATGAGGGGCAACGCGCGGTTCAGGACGTTGGTGACGACGAGGTGGCCCTCGTCGTCGACCTCGTACACCGCGATGTCCTCCACGAGCCGCAGCGCGGGGTCGCCGGGTGACGTGCGCGCGGCGAGCCCGCCGATCTCCGTCACCGCGTAGGTGTTCGACGGCTCGGTACCGAGGGCGTCGGCGATGAGGGACGCCATCGGCCCGAAAAGCGGCTCGCTGCTCGCCCCGATGAGCATGGGGGAGATGTGGAGCCGCCCGGCCACCGCCTCGCCGGCGAGCATCGCCAGGGCCGAGGCGTACCCGAAGAGCCCCGCCGGGGCGAGGTCGTTGAGGCGGGCGACCATCTCCGGCAGCGGCGTGCGGGCGGGGATCTCGTTGTTCGCGATCATCGGATTGCCCAGGAAGAGCGCGAGCTGGCGCGACATGGAGGTGGTGTGCACCGAGCCCACCGTCGCCTGCACGAACGGCGCCGTCGGCGGCGTCATGGGGGCGCCGCCCGCCGCGGCCTGCCGCTGCATCCAGAACCCGGGGCGCAGGACGGCGGCGGCCATCTCGGTGAAGCCGTCCAGGTCCCACGCGACGACCGTGGGCGTCCCGCTCGTGCCGCTCGTGGACATGACGAGGAACTCGTCGGCCACAGCCCGCATCCCGCCGTCGTCCGGCGCCGCGAGGGCCGCCTGCGCCCCGTCGAGACGGAGGCGCGGGTCCGTGCTGATCTCGTCCCAGGAGCCCATGAGGTCCTGCTTGGTCATGACCGGCAGCGCCGCGAGCCCGTCGGCCGTCAGCTCGCGGGGGTCGAGGCCCGCGAGCCGCCGCGCGTGCCACGGCGAGTGCGCGACGGCGTGCGCGACGAGTGCCCGCAGCCGCTCGTCCCGCAGCTCCCACAGCCGCTCGGCCGGCCAGGTGAGGCGGTCGACCTCGTCGCCCTCGGTCAGCCGGGTCATGAGGATCCTCCGGGCCCGGTCCACGCGCGCGTCGTCGGCCATCGCCACTCCGGTCCGTCGCGTGCCCGCCACCCACGGGCACTGCGGGCCGAGCCTATCCCGACCGGTTCATCCCATATGGCTGTCGACGGGCGGCCGGTACGGGCATAGGGTCCGGACCCCTGTTCCGGACCTGTTCAGGAGGCATCTGATGGCTGCCCGCGCCACACCCGTCCGGCCCCTCATCGACGACCGGCTGGCCGAGATGCTCGCGCTGATCGACAAGGCCGACACGGTCGAGCTCAAGCTCACCGTGCCCGAGACGAACCAGCGCTCCGCGGTGAGGGCGCTCGGCATGGACCCGCTCGAGGCCCAGATCCGTCAGGTGTTCTTCTTCGACACCCCCGACCTGACGCTCGACAAGGCCGGGATCGTGGTCCGCGCGCGGCGCGTGCAGGGCCGGGGTGACGACACCGTCGTGAAGCTGCGCCCCGTGGTGCCCGGTGAGCTGCCCTCCGGGATCCGCGACTCGCCGTCCTTCGGCGTGGAGGTCGATGCGATGCCGGGCGGCTTCGTCTGCTCCGGCTCGATGAAGGCGGCCCTCGGCACCACCGACGGGGTCAAGGCGGTCGCCGCCGGCGAGCGGTCCCTGCGGAAGATCCTCACGAAGGAGCAGCGGGCGCTGTTCAAGGCGTACGCGCCCGAGGGGATCACGCTGGACGACCTGGTGGTGCTCGGCCCGATCCCCGTGCTGAAGCTGAAGCTCGCGCCGAAGGCCCTCGGCCGCAAGCTCGTGGCGGAGCTGTGGCTCTACCCGGACGGCACGCGCATCGTGGAGCTGAGCACGAAGTGCATGCCCTCCGAGGCGATCACCGTCGCCATCCAGGGCCGGCAGTTCCTGGAGGAGAACGGCGTCGACCTCTCGGGGCGTCAGACGACCAAGACCCGCACGGCGCTCAACTTCTTCTCGCGGGAGATCCGGGCGGCGGCCGCCGCCGTCGAGAAGGCCGCGGAGACGACCGTGCAGGAGGTCGAGAAGGTGGCGACGGCCCCCCGGCGCAGGGCGGCCGCTAAGGGCCGAGCTCGCCCAGCGGCACCACGAGCCGGTCGGTGACGCGCCGCACCCAGCCCTCGGGATCGTCGCTGAACGGCATGGCGTAGACCTGGGTGACGCCGAGCGCGGCGTAGGCCTCCATCTGCCGGAGGAAGCCGTCGGGGTCGGCGTGCGGGTCCAGGTCCGAGATGATCGTGCGGCGCACGGCGGCCGGGTCGCGGCCGAGGTCGGCGCAGTGGGCGTCGAGAACCCCCAGCTTGTGGGCGACCTCGTCGCGCCCGCCGTCCCCGAGGGCCATGAGGTTGCAGGCGTCGGCGTGCCGCGCCACCAGCCGCAGCAGCCGCTTCTCGCCACCGCCGGCGATCATCAGGGGCGGCGCCGGGCGGCTGACCGGCTGCGGCAGGCAGAGCGTCTCCGCGAGCCGGAACCACCGGCCCTCGTAGGGGCCGTCGTCGTCGCTCCACATCTGGCGGACGATCTCGACCGTCTCCTCCAGGCGCCCCAGGCGCTCGCCCACGGGCGGGTACCGGACGCCCATCGCCTCGTGCTCACGCTCGTACCAGGCCGCCCCCAGCCCGAGCTGCGCCCGCCCCCCGGAGAGCACGTCGAGCGTCGTGACCGTCTTGGCGAGCAGGCCCGGGTGCCGGTAGGTCACCCCGGTCACCAGCAGGCCGAGGCGGATGCGGGTGGTGCGCGCGGCGACGAAGCCGAGGGAGGTGTAGCCCTCCATCATCGGGTTGACCGCGCCGCCCATGGACTCGAGCTGGAACCAGTGGTCCATGAAGGTGAAGGTCGTCGCACCGCCCTCCTCGGCCGCGCGGGCGGTCGCGGAGATGTGCCCCGGCAGCGCCTCGGGGCCTCCGGGCAGCGTGAAGTTGGGGAAGTGGATGCAGAGCTCCAACACGTCCTCCGGTCACGGGGGGTCCATCCCATGATGGCCCCGTGGCCCCGTGCCGCGCCCGCGTTCGGACGCCCGCCCCGACCCTGGTAACCTCCCGGGTCGCGCGCCAGTAGCTCAGTCGGATAGAGCGTCGGTCTACGAAACCGAAGGTCACAGGTTCGAATCCTGTCTGGCGCATGTGAGGGCCCCCTCGACGAGGGGGCCCTCGTCGTTCACCCCTTCGAGCCGATGGCGCGCCGCCGCGTCCCTGCTCCACTGCCTCGTGGACCCGAGAGCCCGGACGAGGGGGAGACGTGTGAGCAGGCGAGACGCGGTAGGGCGGTCGGTGCTGCCGATCCCGGACCTCCACCACGCCGGTCCGCCGGCCTTCGACACGACGGAGCCGGGCGTCGCGTTCCCGCCCATCACGCCGCTGCGGCCGCCGGAGGGCGCGCCCAACGTCCTCGTCATCCTCCTCGACGACGTCGGCTTCGGCGCGTCCAGCGCCTTCGGGGGCCCCGTCGCGACGCCCGCGTTCGACCGGCTCGCCGCCGACGGCCTGCGGTACACCCGCTTCCACACCACCGCGCTCTGCTCACCGACGCGCCAGGCGCTGCTCACCGGCCGCAACCACCACTCGGTCGGCATGGGCGGGATCTGTGAGATCGCGACCTCCGCGCCCGGCTACAACTCCATCCGCCCGAACACGACGGCGCCGCTCGCCGAGACGCTCAAGCTCAACGGCTACTCGACCGCCCAGTTCGGCAAGTGCCACGAGGTGCCCGTGTGGGAGACGAGCCCCATGGGGCCGTTCGACGCATGGCCCACGGGCAGCGGGTTCGAGCACTTCTACGGCTTCCTCGGCGGCGAGACGAACCAGTACGCGCCGGCGATCTACCGCGACACCGTGCCCGTGGAGCCGGACCGCACCCCGGAGGAGGGCTACCACTTCACCGAGGACCTCACGGACCGGGCGATCGACTGGGTGCGCCAGCAGAAGGCGCTCATGCCGGACAAGCCCTTCTTCGTCTACTGGGCCCCGGGCGCGACGCACGCCCCGCACCACGCGCCGCCCGAGTGGAGCGCGAAGTACGCCGGCCGCTTCGACGCCGGCTGGGACGCCCTGCGCGAGGAGACGCTCGCGCGGCAGAAGGACCTCGGGGTGGTGCCGCCCGACGCCGAGCTGACCGCGCGGCCGGACGAGATCCCGGCCTGGGACGACATGCCGGACGACCTCAAGCCGGTGCTCGCGCGGCAGATGGAGGTCTACGCCGGCTTCCTCGAGCACACCGACCACCACGCGGGCCGCCTGCTCGACGCGCTCCGCGACCTCGGGGTCCTCGACGACACGATCGTCTACGCGATCATCGGTGACAACGGAGCGTCCGGGGAGGGCACCCCCCACGGCTGCTTCAACGAGCTCGTGATCCTCAACGGCGCGTTCGGCGTCGAGACCACCGAGTTCATGGCGTCGCGGATCGACGACTTCGGGACCCCGGCGGCCTACAACCACTACGCCGTGGGCTGGGCGCACGCCATGAACACGCCCTACCAGTGGACGAAGCAGGTCGCCTCCCACTGGGGTGGCACCCGCAACGGCACCATCGTCCACTGGCCGGCCGGCATCCACGCCCGCGGCGAGCTGCGCCACCAGTTCCACCACGTGATCGACGTGGCCCCGACGATCCTCGAGGTCGCCGGCCTGCCGGAGCCCACCTTCGTCAACGGCGTGCAGCAGCGGCCGATCGAGGGCGTGAGCATGGCCTACTCGTTCGACGACCCGGCGGCCGGCGAGCGGCGCGTGACCCAGTACTTCGAGATGTTCTGCAACCGCGGCATCTACCACCAGGGCTGGACCGCGTGCACCCGCCACAACCTCCCCTGGGTGATGGGGCCCACCCCGGATCTCGACCAGGACGTCTGGGAGCTCTACGCCCCGTCCGACTGGACCCAGGCGCACGACCTGGCCGCGGCGGAGCCGGAGCGCCTGCGCGAGCTGCAGCGGCTCTTCCTGATCGAGGCCGCCAGGTACGGCGTGCTGCCGCTCGACGACCGCCGCGTGGAGCGCTTCGACGCCGACATCGCCGGGCGGCCGCAGCTCATCCGCGGATCGTCACAGCTCCTGTTCGCCGGCATGGGGCGGCTCTCGGAGAACTCGGTCCTGAACATCAAGAACCGGTCCCACGCCGTGACGGCGCAGGTCGTCGTGCCGGCAGGCGGCGCGCGCGGGGTGATCGTGGCCCAGGGCGGCGCCTTCGGCGGGTGGGCGCTGTACGTCCACGAGGGCCGGGCGGCCTACTGCTACAACCTCTTCGGCCTCCAGCGCTTCACGCTCCACGGCGACGCCCCGCTGCCGGCCGGTGAGCACCAGGTCCGCGTCGAGTTCGCCTACGACGGCGGCGGGTTCGGGAAGGGCGGCAGCGTCACGCTGCGGGTCGACGGCGCCCCGGTCGGCGAGATGCGGGTGGACGCCACGGTGCCGATGGTCTTCTCCGCCGACGAGACGACCGACGTCGGCGGCGACAGCGCGACGCCGGTCAGCGACGACTACGGGCCGAGGGACGCCGCCTTCACCGGGCGCATCGAGTGGGTGCAGATCGACGTGGACGACGCCGCCGACGACGCGGACCACGTGATCGCGCCGGAGGAGCGCCTGCGGATCGCGATGGCGCGTCAGTGAGCGGCTGACCGGGGGGCCGGGGGGCCCGGGATCCGGCCGCGCACGCGCGTGCCGAGCCCGGGCGCCGAGTCGATGGCGAGCGTCCCGCCGGCGTCCTCCACCCGGTCGCGCATCCCCATCAGGCCGGAGCCCGGGCGCAGGGTGCCCACCACGAAGCCGCCCCCCTCGTCGCGGACCTCGAACGCCACGACGTCGCCCTCCCGCCACAGCCGCAGCTCCGGCGCGGCGTCCGGGCCCCCGTGCTTGGCGACGTTCTGGAGGGCCTCGGCGCAGCAGAAGTAGACGGCCGCCTCGTGGAGCGGGTCGAGGCGCCCGACGTCGCCCAGGTCGAGATCGACCGGCACCGGCGAGTGCCGCGCCGCCGAGCGCAGCGCCTCGGGCAGCCCGTGGTCGACGAGCACCGGCGGGTAGAGCCCGTGCGACAGGTGCCGCAGCTCGTGGAGCGCCTCCTGCACGTCGAGCCCCAGCTCCCGCAGGAGGGCGACGGCGTCGCCGGGCCGGGTCGTGAGCGTGTCGCGCGCCTCGGCCATGCGGACGGCCATGCCCACGAGGCGCTGCTGGGCGCCGTCGTGGAGGGAGCGCTCGATGCGCTGCCGCTCCTCGTCGGCCACGGACACGAGCCGCCGGCGCACCGCCCGCAGCTCGGCCTCCGCGCGCGCCCGCTCGAGCGCCACCGAGCCGAGCGCCGCCATCGCCTGCACCCGCTCCTCCTGGGTGTGCAGCCCGGGGTCGAAGGAGAGCGCGCCGGCGCGCCCGCCCCCGAGGCTCATGGCGATCCAGCCCCGGTCGTCGGCCGTCTCGGGCATCGGCCGCCCGTCCACGTCGATCCACCCGGCCCCGTCGGCGAACGCGAGCCGCACGGACGGGTCGCGCAGGACGGCGGCGATCGCCGCCTGCACCTGGGCCGGGTCCGTCGCGTCCGCCAGGCGGGACATGAGCTCCTCGCCGACGGCGCTCGTGCGCACGGCCTGCGCGATCACGACGCCGAGCAGCAGCAGCGGCAGCGCCGCCCGGATGAGGCCGCTCAACACCAGGAAGGGGGTGAGCTGCCCGGGGCCGGGGTCGGCCGCCAGCACCACCAGGCCCGGGTAGAGCGGCGCGGACCAGATGATCGTGAACCAGAGGATGGGCTTCACGGTGCGCGCCGTGATCGGCGTCGCCGTGCGCAGCGAGCGGTACAGGCCGTAGGTGCCGACGGCCATCACGCCCATGGTCAGCACCGCCATCACCACGAGGATCGAGCGGGCGGCCCAGGGGACGTCGGCGACCTGCACCGCCGAGGCCGCGCAGCTCCCGCGGCAGTCGGCGCCGAGCGGCGCCCACGGGGCGGTCTCGGCGAAGACGAGGTACAGCAGGGACAGGCCCGCGAGCACCGGCGCCGTGAGGAGGACCGGGAGGCCGATCCGCGCGCGCACCCGGCGCACCTCCGGCAGGCAGAGGATGAGGAACAGCGACAGCGGTACGACCGGGAGGAGGGTGAGCCGCGCGATCGTGTACGGCACATCGCCGGGCAGGGCGTCCAGGCTCTGGATCGCCGCGACGAGCGAGAGGCCCGTCATCACCAGGCCGACCAGGCGGTAGCGCCGCCGGCTCGCGAACCAGAGGCCGATGCCGGCGTAGAGGACGATCCAGGCGAACCGCAGCGCGGCGGCGATGCCCGGGTGCTCCAACTCGTCGCCGGTCGCCGACAGCACCACGAGCGGCATGCCCAGTGCGAGGCCGAGCGCGGCCATGGCCACGGACGCGCTCCAGGCACGCCGGGCCAGGCGCGGCTCAGGGTCCGTCACGGTCCGGTGCACGACGGCTCATGATACGACCCGGAGGCCGTCCGATAAAACGCCCGTGAGGTTCCTCAGCGCCCCCTCGCGGCCGCCTCGCGCCGGGCGATCCACGTGGCCCGCAGCGTCGTCGCGTCCACCGGGCGGTGGGAGTACTCGTCGGTGACGGCCACCGCGCCGAATCCGGCGCCCACGAGCGCCGCCCGGATCTCGGCCTCACCGAAGAAGTGCTGGTGGTGGGTCTCCCCGAAGCGGGCGCCGTCGGCCGTCCGCGTCACCTCCACGCGCGAGGCGCAGGTGCGGGCACGGAGGTCGACCGTGTTCGTGACCCGCCACCGGTGCCCGCGGGCCTCACCCTGCAGGACCCCGCCGCCGGCCGCGAGCGCCATCATCGCGTCCGTGTGGAGGTCGAAGGCGAACCAGCCCCCGGGGCGCAGGCGCGCCGCGATCGCCGTGAGGGAGCGGCGGAACGCGTCGGGCGTCAGGTAGTTGAGGCCGTCGAAGGTGGAGACGGCGGCGTCGAAGGGGCCGGCCACGCCCGCGTCCGGAAGGGTCGCGTGGACGAGGGAGACCTCCGGGCCGAGCAGCGCCCGCGCCCGCGCGAGCATCGCCGGGGAGGCGTCGACGCCGGTCACCCGGTAGCCCAGCGCGGCCAGCTCCGCCGTCATCAGGCCGGTGCCGCAGCAGACGTCGAGGACCGTGCGGACACCCTCCGCATCGGCCCCCCAGAGCCGGTCGAGGAACGCGGCCCAGCGCGCGTGACAGGGGTCCACGACGATCTCGTCGTAGACCCCCGCCAACCGCGCGTAGGGGTCCATCCCGCCGGTCAGATGCCGAGGGTGCGGGCCTTCGCGGCCGCGAACTCCTCGTCCGACAGGACGCCCTGCGCGTGGAGCTGCGCGAGCTCCTGCACCCGGGCGATGGCGTCGTCCTCGGGGGACGACGGCGCCGGGGGGGCGTACTGCTGGGGCGGCGGGGCCTGCTGCGCCGCCTGCTGCGCCTCCTGCTGCTCCCAGCGCGATGCCTGACGGCGGGCGACCCGCCCGGAGACGGCGGTCGCGGTGCCCGCCACCACGGCGGTGCGGGCGGCCATGCGCAGAAGTCCCATGGTGATGCCTCTCGTGTCGGGGTTCGGGCCGCTCAGTCGGCGGCCAGGGCGGCGTCGACGACGTCCGCGGGGATGCGGATCTGGTCGATCACCACGGCGTCCGCCGCGCGCGCGGCCTCCACGAAGCCGGCCGCCCAGGCGTTCTCGAACGCGATCAGCAGGGCGGACGAGCCCGCGGGCAGGTCGTCGGCGACCTCCTCGGCGTCCTCCTCGCCGAGCGCGCCCGGCGCGTGCATCGACACCTCCAGGAACGCCGGCCCCGTCTCGGGGTCGAGGTCCTGCGCGTCGATCGTCGTGACCATGCCGTCCTCGTCCTTCATGACGAACAGCAGGTCGAGGACGCGGATCGTCCCGCTCTCGACGAGCTCCATCAGGGCCGGAGCGATCCGGCCGGTGAACTTGTTGCCGGGGAATCCCAGGATGATGATGTCGACCGGGCCCGTTGCCATGGCGCCTCCTCGTCGGGCTGACCTACCGGTCGTCAGGTTCACCCCGGGGCGTGGCCCCCCGCATCGTCCCGATGGGGTGAAGCACCCGCCCCCGGATCCCGGGGCGGTCCCTCCGCGAGGAAGAGCAGGGCGGCGCGCACGCGGCGGTCCACCGACTCGTCCTCGGTGCGCAGGCCGAGCTTGGAGAAGATCGCGTTGACGTGCTTCTCCACGGCCCGCTTCGTCAGGACGAGGACGTCCGCGATCGCCGCGTTGCTGCGGCCCTGCGCCATCTCCCCCAGGATCTGGAGCTCGCGCGGCGTGAGCGCCGCGAGGGGCGAGCGGCGGGCGCGCAGCCGCTCGTCCACGAGCACCTCGACCACGACCGGGTCGATCACGGACCCGCCCCGCGCGACCTCCTGGATCGCCCCGACGAGCTGCGCCGGGTCGGCGATGTGCTCCTTAAGCAGGTAGGCGCGGCCGCGCGACCCCTCCTCGAGCAGCGTGAGCGCGTAGGCCGGCTCGGCGTGCGCGCTGAGGACGACGATCCCGAGGTCCGGGCGCTCCCGCCGCAGCTGCCGGGCGACCTCCAGCCCCTCGATGGTGAGGGAGGGCGGCATCCGGATGTCCGTCACGATCGCGTCCGGCGAGAACCGCTCGACGGCCGCCAGCAGGGAGTCGCGGTCCCCGCAGGCCGCGAGCACCTCGATCTGCCCGTCGGTCCGGAGGACGCTGAGGATGCCCTCGCGCATCAGCAGGTCGTCCTCGGCGATCACCACCGTCGTCACAGGCCGACCCTACCCACGGGCCGGGACGGCGGCCACCGCGGGCGCGGGCGTCCCGGTCGTCCCGCATGTGGGCACCCTCGCGCCCGGGGTGCCGGGGTGGTGCACTGGGGTCACGGCGTACGAACGGGCGAGGGGGGAGTGGGCGACACGGTCCCGGAGGTGTTCGTCGCCGTCTTCGACGACCCGGCCCGCGCCGCGCGCGTGCGGGGCGAGCTGGAGGCCGCGGAGGACGGCGCCATCGCGCTCGTCGCCGCGGCCCACGTCGCCCGGGACGCCGGCGGCCGGGCCGAGTGGAGCGTCCGCGGGCCGGGCCTCGGGCACATCTGCGCGCGCGCCGACACCATCGCCGTGATGCTGGGCGTGGACCTCCCCGCGCCGCTCGTCGTCGCGGGGCTCGCCGCGGCCTCGGACGACGACGAGGAGGACGGCGGGCCCGCGCGCGCGTTCTGCGAGGCGTTCATGGGCGAGCTCGCCGGGGCGGTGGGGCCCGAGGGGTCCGTGTTCATCGGCATCGTGGAGGACCGCTGGGCGCCCCAGGTCGCGCGCGGCCTGCGCGGGTACGACCGCCTGGCCCGCCGGCATCCCTGAGGGGGGTGCGGGCACACCCCTCAGAGGGCATGCCCACGCCCCCTCCGGTCTCGTGCCCGCCCAGTGTCACCCACACGATCCCCGGCGGAACATGGGGCCGCAGCTAGTCCCGGCCCATCCCGGGGAACCGGTGGAGAGAGGAGCCCGCCGTGGCCGAACGACATGGCCTCACGATCCGATCGCGCGTCCGGCCGCCCGCCGTGCCGCGCGTGGGCTGGGACGAGATGCCGCGGACCGGCCTCCTGGCGCGGCTCGCGGCGTCGCCCGCCGGGCTCGTGCTGGTGACGGCGCCCGCCGGGTACGGCAAGACGACGCTGCTCGCCCAGATGGCGCGCGCGGCGGAGGTCCCGGTGGCGTGGCTCACGCTCACGCCGGGCCACCGCGCGCCGGGCCTGCTGGAGTCGGCGGTGGACGACGCCGCGGCCGCGGCGGCCGCCGGCGGCGACGACCCCTTCCTGCTGGTGCTGGACGACGTGGACGTGCTCGGCCCCGGCGACGCCGCGGCCGCGCTGGAGCCGCTCGTGGCGGGTCTGCCCGAGGGCGCGCGCGTCGCGATCGGGTGCCGCGCGGAGCCGGGGCTGCTACTGGGCCGCCGGCTGATGGAGGGCGGCGCGCTGCGCATCGGCGTGGACGACCTCGCGTTCGACGCTCCCGAGACCGACGCGTTCCTGGCGGGGGCGGGGATCACGCTGGAGCCGGACGCCCTCGCGGCCCTCCGGCATCGCACCGAGGGCTGGCCCGCCGGGCTGCGCCTCGCCGCCGTCCGCATCGCCGGCGCCCCGGACCCCTCCGAGGCCGCCCGGGGCTTCACCGGCGCCGACCGCCTCGTGGCCGACTACCTCTACGAGGTCGTGCTGGGGGACCTGCCGCCGGAGACGATGACCTTCCTCACCCGCACGTCGGTGCTCGACCTGCTGAGCGGCGACCTGTGCGACGCCGTGCTCGGCACCGCCGGCTCGGGGATGCGGCTGCTGGAGCTGGGGCGCTCGGACCTGCCGCTCGTCGAGGTGGACTCCGAGGGCGAGCGCCACCGGTACCACCGCCTGCTCGGGGACGTTCTGCGGCGCGAGCTGGGCCGGCGCGAGCCGGACCTCGTGCCGTGCCTCCACTCCCGCGCGGCCGTGTGGCACCAGGCGGCCGGTGAGTGGCCGGCGGCGGTCCGCCACGCGCGCGCCGCGGGGGAGGCCGACCGGGCCGCCGCGATGCTGTGGGCCGCGTTCCCGGGTGAGCTGACCCGCGGCGGCGTCACGCGGCTGCGGGGGGTGCTCGACGGGTTCACGATCGACGAGGTCGCGGCGAGCGTCCCGCTCGCGGTCGCCTCGGCCTGGTGCCACGCCGAGACGCGGGGCGACCTGGCCGCCCACCACCTCTCTCTCGCCGAGCGCGCCCCGTCGGCGCCGGACGGGTCCGCGGCGGCCGTCGCGACGCTGCGGGCGATGCTCGGGACGGACGGGCTGCCGGAGATCGTCCGCCGGTCGCGGGCGGCCTTCCGCGCCGCCCCGGATGACGGGCCGTGGCGCGCGTGGTGCCGGTTCCTGGAGGCGGCCGCCGTGCACCTCGGCGGCGACCCCGCGGGCGCCCGCGTCCTGCTGGACGACGGCATCGAGCGCGCCGGCCGCGTCGCGCCGAGCGTCCACGCGCTGTGCCTCGCCCAGCTCGGGCTCGTGCTCATCGACGTGGACGAGCCGGTGCGCGGGCTCATGATGGCCCGCCGCTCACGCGCAGTCGTGGAGGAGTGGGGGCTCGGCGGGCAGGGCTCGGCGGCGCTCGCCTACGCGGGGCTCGCCCTGGCGCTCGCGCTCTCCGGGCACTCCGCCGAGGCGCGCGACAACCTCGGCGAGGCCGCGCGGGTGCAGCTCGGCACGGTCGATGCCGCGCCGTGGCTCGCGGTCCACGTGCGCGTGACGATGGCCCGGGCGGCCCTCGCGCTCGGCGACGACGGCGTCGCGGAGGAGGCCCTGGACGGCGCGCAGCGCTTCCTGGGGCGCCTGGGCGACGCGCCGCTGCTGCGGGCCGAGGTGGAGCGGCTGGGTGAGCGCGTGTGCCCCGCCGGCGCCGGCGCATGCCCGTCCATCACGGCCGCCGAGGCCCGGGTGCTGCAGCTCCTGCCCACGCACCACTCGGTCCGCGAGATCGGCGACCTGCTGTTCCTCTCCCGGTTCACCGTGAAGAGCCACGCCCACTCGCTCTACCGCAAGCTGGGCGTCTCCGGCCGGAGCGAGGCGGTCGAGCGGGCGCGGGAGCTGCGCATCCTGCCGCGCTGAGCCGCGTCAGGCGGTCAGCGCCGCCCCGAGGGCCTCGAGGGTCGCCCCGGCGGAGCGGGGGTCCGAGATCGCCGCGCGCAGCGCCACACAGCGCTCGGCCACGCGGAGCTCCCGGGTGCGCCGCTCGAGGGCGTGGCAGGCGGAGTCACAGGCCGCGACGCACTCCACGAGGGCCTGCGGGCCCGCGGCCGGATCCCCGGCGAGCAGGCCGGCGAGCACCTCCCGCCGCGCGCGCCATGCCCGCGCGCAGCGGCGGGTCTCGCGCAGCGTGTCCAGCAGGGCCGCCCGGGTCAGGGCGAGGCCGTCGAGCGCCCCGCGGTCCAGCCCGAGGCGCTCCAGGTGCTCGATGCCGGTGAGCAGGGCGCGGGACTCGGCCGACCGGCCGGTGAGCGCCGCGAGGACGGCCTCGGTCCGGTCCCGGTCCTCCGCGATCAGGTGGGCGTCGAGCACCCCTCCGCGATGCCCGATCGGGCTGCGGCCAAACCGGGATCGGCACCGTTTCGTCCCGATGGGGTGACGCGCCCACCGCCGTCGCGCGGGGACGATCCGGCGCGTGAACCTCGTCATCGGCGCCGTCATCGTGCTCGTCGTCGTCGGCGTCGCCGTGACGGCGATGCTCCTCGTGCGCCGGCACGCCCCGGAGGGGAGCTTCTTCTCCGACGGCGACCGCGCGTCCGGCGTGTTCGGCGTGCTCGCCACCGGGTTCTCGGTGCTGCTGGGCTTCATCATCTTCCTGGCGTTCACGAGCTACGACCAGTCGCGGGCCGGCGCCGAGACCGAGGCGCTCGTGGTGGCCCAGCAGCTCGAGACGGCGCAGCTCATGCCCGCCGGGGTGCGCGATGAGCTCACGGGCCGGCTCATCTGTTACGCCCGCAACGTCGCCGGTCCCGAGTGGGATCGCCTCGAGGCCGGCACCCAGGGCGACGCGATCAACCCGTGGGGCGTGGCGCTGTTCGAGACGCTGGAGCGGGTGCGACCGGGGTCGGACAGCGAGAGCTCCGCCTACGACCAGTGGCTCGCCCAGACCGCCGAGCGGGAGCAGGCCCGCATCGACCGCATCCACGGGGCCGAGGGCATCATCCCGTCCCCGCTGTGGCTCGTGCTGCTGCTGATCTCGGCGGTGGTCTTCGTCTACATGCTGTTCTTCGCCGACCGCGCGGAGCGGGCCGCGACGCAGGCGCTGTTGATGGCGTCCGTGGCCGGGGTCATCACGATGATGCTGCTCCTGCTCGCATTCCTCGACACCCCGTTCGGGACCGGGGTGGGGACGCTGCAGCCGACGGCGATGGAGCGGACCCTGCGCATCGCCGACCAGGCCCTCGCCGCGGTGGGCGACCCGGTCCGCCCCCCGTGCGACGCCGAGGGGCGCCCGGCGTGAGCGCCGTGCGGTGGAGCGAGGAGCGCATCGACCTCGCGGCCGCCGTGCTGCTCGCGCTGGCCACGATCGCGACCGCCTGGAGCGGCTACCAGGCGAGCCGGTGGAACGGCGAGCAGGCCACGGCCGCGGGGAAGGCCAACTCCGCGCGGATCGAGTCGGCGCGGGCGTCGGCGCTCGCGGACGCCCAGACGGAGGTGGACGTCGCCACCTTCACCGCCTGGGTGGACGCCTACGCCCGCGACGAGCGTGATCTGGCGGCGTTCTACCGGCGGCGGTTCCGGCAGGAGTTCGCGCCGGCCGTGGACGCCTGGGTGAGGACGCGGCCCCTGGAGGACGCCGGCGCGCCGCTCACGCCGTTCGCAATGCCGGAGTACCACCTCGCCGCGCGCGACGACGCGCGGCGCCTGGAGGCGCAGGCCGACGCGCACGCGGCCGAGGTGCGCGTGGACATCCAGCGGTCGACGAACTACGTGCTGGCGGTCGTCCTGTTCGCGGCGACGCTCTTCTTCGCGGGCATGAGCGCGAAGCTGCCCTCGCCGCGCGTCCGCCGCGCCCTGCTCGCCATGGGGGTGGTCGTGTTCCTGTGCGCCCTGGCGTGGGTGGCGACCTCGCCGGTGTCCCTCTCGGTGTGACCCCGGTTCATCCCATCGGAGCGATGGCGGTGCGGGACGGCGCTGGTTCCATGGCCGCGTACCTACTCACCACGGAAAGGATGCTCAGATGGACTGGAGCTTCTGGGACGTCCTGTGGACCACCTTCGTGGTGTTCCTCTGGGTCGCCGTTCTCGTCATCTACTTCCACGTCATCGTGGACGTCTTCCGCAGCAAGGACCTGTCGGGCTGGGGCAAGGCCGGCTGGCTGATCCTGCTGCTCGTGCTGCCGCTGCTCGGGTTGCTGATCTACACGATCGTGCGCGGCTCCGGCATGGCCGAGCGCAGCGTGAAGGACCAGCTCGACCGCGCGGAGCAGATCCAGGCGGTCTACGGGCAGGGTGATCCCGCGGCGCAGATCGAGCGGGCGAAGTCGCTGCTCGACAGCGGCGCCATCGACCAGGCGGAGTTCGACGCTCTGAAGTCGCGCGCGCTGGCCACCTGAGGGGACGCGGTGCGGGGATCGACCGGACCATCCCCGCACCGCACCCGCCCCCTCCCGCGATGGGCGGCGCTCCCCGCCGGTGACAGCTCCGCCGGGGTCTACGGGACCCTGCTGGCGCTCTCCGTCCTGGTGGGCCTCTCGATCGACGGGGCCGGCCCGGGCGTCATGGTCGTGGTGGTGGCGGTGACGACGGTCGTGTTCTGGCTCGCCCACGTCCACTCGGGCGTCGTGGCCCGCTGGGTGCGCGCCGAGGCACGGCCCGGCCGCGCGACGATCGTGGCCGAGATGCGCCGCGAGTCGCCGATGATCGGGGCCGTCCTGCCCGTGCTCGCGCTGCTCCTGCTCGCCTGGGCCGGCGTGGTGGGGCAGGGGGCGGCGGTGTGGACGAGCCTCGGCTACGGCCTCGTCGCCCTGCTGGCGTGGGGCATCCTGATCGCCCGGGCCGCCGGCCTCGGGACCGGAGGCGTGGTCGCGGTGGCGGCGATCGAGGTGTGCCTGGGCGTGGGCATCGTCGTGCTGAAGCTGCTCGTGCACTGACGGTCCCTCCCTGGACGACCCGGGTGCCCGGGGGGTCTACTGCACGGGCGAAAGCTGAACCGGGCCCGGCTGACCGAGGAGGACGACATGGACGACCCTGCCACGCGGCCGCTGACCGTGCCCGGCAAGTACATGAGCCTGACGACCTACCGGCGCGACGGGAGCCCGGTGGCGACGGCCGTCTGGTTCGCGGAGGAGGGCGGGCGCCTGTTCGTCCTGACCCCCGCCCAGTCGCACAAGGCGAAGCGCCTGCGCCGCAACCCCGCCGCCACCGTGGCGCCGTCCACGGCCCGCGGGACGCCCACCGGCCCCGCCGTCCCGGCCCGTGTCGAGTTCCTCCCGCCCGAGGAGTTCGCCCACGCCGACCGGCTCCTCGCACAGAAGTACAAGGTGCGGCGGAAGGTGATCATGCCCGTGTACCGCTTCGTGAAGAAGCTCCGCGGCATGCCCATCGACGAGCACGGCGCGGCCTACCTGGCGATCTCGGCGGCGTAGCCGGAACCGCGGGGTGCCGTTCTGAGCACCCCCCGTGGCTAGCGTGGATCCATGACCCGGATCCTGCGCTCCGCCCTGCTCGCCGCCGTCCTCCTGACGGCGGGCCTCGCCGCCTCGGCCCACGGGGCCGGCTGGAGTCCCGTGGCGGGGTCCATCCCTGCCGGGGTGACCTCGGCCGCCGCCGACGGGCCGCGCACCCTGGCCGTGTCCACCTCCCGCTCCGGGAAGCACGTCGTGGTCACGACGATCGCCGGCGGGCGGGTGACCGGCTCGCAGACGATCCGGGGCCTCGGGACCGTCCGCTCGCTGCAGGTGGCCGCCCTGCCAGGCGGGCGGGCCCTGGTGGTGTGGCAGGGGCGGAACACCGTGCTGTCGTCCCTGCGGCCGTCCGCCGCCGCTCGCTTCGGGGCGGCTCAGGTCGTCTCGTCCTTCCCCGGCGTCATCACCGGCGCCGCCGGGCTCCCCGACCTCGCGGTGACGACCACCGGTGAGCCCGTCGTCGCATGGTGGGGCGGGCCGAGCGGCGGGAGGATCGGGATCCAGGCGTCGTCCATGGCGCCCGACGGCACCTGGGGCGCACCCGTCGACATCACCGGCGGGACCTATCCCAACTGGCCGCCCGGCTTCGGGCACCCGTACCCGCACTTCGACATCGCCGCCGACCCCGCGGGCGGGGTGGTCGCCGCCTGGAGGGGCGATGACGTCATCCTCCTCGGACAGCTCGTGCGGGGGGCCGTGCGCTCGCCGGCCGGCGAGTGGGGGCCGGCGACCACCCTCGGGCTCCGGCAGAGCTTCGACGCCGGGGAGCGCCTCGAGCTCCCCACCGTCGCCGCGCCCGCTCCCGGAGTCCTCGTGGCGGCCTGGATCGACCGGAGCGCTCGGCGTCGCCCGTCACCCGGCTGCGTGAGCTCGGCGACCCTCCGGGACGGGGTGGTGACCCCGGCGGATGTCGTGTGCCCCTCGAGCGGCCCCCCGGGCGAGGTCCGGATGGCGTCGGTCCCAGGGGGCGTCATTCTCTCGACGCGTGTCGAGCCGAATCCGACCGAGGGCCGCGTGGCAGGGGAGAGCCTCGGCGTCCAGGACGTCGCGGCCCTCCGGTCCCCGGGGTCGTGGACCGGCGTCCGGGCGGCCGTCGCGCGCGAGAGCCTGGCCACCGGCCTCGTTCCCACGACTCGCGGTCGCACGGCGCTGCTGACGGTCCTCTACCCCCGTGACGGAGTGGGGGTGCGCGTCGCGCTCGTCGAGCCCGACGGCACCGTGAGCAGCCGGATCGCGGGCCCGGCGCGGCCCGACGTGGCCCGTGGCGGGCGCGTCCAGCTGCTCCCGCTCGGTCCCGGCGCGCGCGTCGCCCTGCTCGTCGTGCCGCGCACGCTGAACCCGCGCAGCGACGCGCGGGCGAGCATCCTCACCATCCCCGGGTAGCCGCGGGGCGTCACCGAAGATGGGGTCACGGCCCCATGGACCGGGGCGCCCCGGCCCGTGAGTCTGGGGTGGGTTGGACCTCGAGCTCATCGTCCTCGGGGCTGCGCTCCTGGTGGCCGGCCTCTTCGCCCGCACCGGGCGGCGTCTCGGGCTGCCCACGATCCCGTTCTTCATCCTCGCGGGCATCGTGTTCGGGCCGCACACCCCGGGGGTCGTGCTCCTGGAGGAGCCCGAGGCGATCGAGACGCTCGCGATCATCGGCCTCGTGCTGCTGCTGTTCCACCTCGGGATCGAGTTCTCGGTCAACGAGCTCGTGGAGGGCGGGCGGCGCCTGCTGTGGGCCGGCGGGTCCTACATCGCCCTCAACTTCGGGGCGGGGATCGCGCTCGGCCTGCTCTTCGACTGGGGCACCGGCGAGATCTTCATCATCGCCGGGATGATCGGGACGTCGTCGACCGCGATCGTCACGAAGCTGATGATCGACCTGAAGCGGATCGGCAACGAGGAGACCGGGATGATCCTCGGGATCATCGTCGTCGAGGACGTCTTCCTCGCCTTCTACCTCGCCCTGCTGCAGCCGATCCTCACCGACCAGCAGGGCATCGGGCAGATCGCGCTCTCCGCGGGCACGGCGTTCGCCTTCCTGCTCGGCCTGTTCGTCCTCGCCCGGTGGGGCGCCCGCCTCGTGAAGCCGCTGCTGTCGGCCGGCGACTCGGAGCTCTCGGTGATCCTCGTCGTGGGCTTCGGGATCTTCGTCGCCGGGTTCGCCGAGATCGCCGGCGCCTCGGACGCGATCGGCGCGCTGCTCGCCGGCATGGTCGTGGCCGGGGCGGGCCTCGGCTCGCAGGTGGGACGGCTCATCATCCCGTTGCGCGACGTCTTCGCCGCGATCTTCTTCTTCTGGTTCGGGACGACGATCGCGCCGGGCGACATGGGGGAGATCGCGCTCCCGGTGACGCTCGCGGTCGTCGTCACGCTGACCTTCAACATCATCGCGGGCGTCGTCGCCGCGCGGATCTACGGCTACGGCCGCGCGGCCGCCACGAACACGGCCTTCATGCTCGTGAGCCGGGGCGAGTTCGAGCTCATCCTGGCCTCGCTGGCGGTGGCGGCGGGGCTCGACTCGCGGGTCGCCCCCTTCGCGGCGCTCTACGTGCTGGTCCTGTCGATCCTGTCGCCGCTCCTGTCGGCCCGCTCGTACCGCCTCGCCCGCCTGCTGCCCCGCGGGCTCTTCCCGCGCCCCTCCACGTAGGCGGGCGCGGGGCGCGTCGTGAGCAGCACCACGAGCGTCCAGGCGGCCAGGGCGAGGATCACGCCGGCCACGGCGCCGAGCGGGAACCGCAGGGCCGTGACGCGCAGGGCCACGGCGACGGCGGTGACCGTCACCAGCACCAGGCCCGTGAACACGACCCGGGCCGCGGGGGCCATGGTGACGCGACCATCGACCCACAGCAGCAGGCCGATCACACCGGCGACGGCCGTGGCCGCGGCGGCGATGACCTCGAGCGCCATCGGACCTCCCGTGTCCTGACGGCCGCGCCCGGGACGGCGCCGCCGATCGACGGACCGTAGGGGCCAGGGGGGACGTCTCGGACACCCGGGGCGGGCCGGGGATAGCATCGCCACGACCCGCCCTCCGGCCGCCAGGAGCGTCCCGATGAAGCGTCTGCCGCCCCCCGACGAGATCGCGCGCATCCGGCGCGAGGCCCTGCTCAACCGGGCCGTCGAGGCGTACAAGTTCTTCTATCCGACGCTCTCGATGGTGCTGAACTTCGAGGCGCTCGACGGGTACGGCGCGAAGGCCAACCGGGGCTTCCTCATCCAGCTCACGACCCCCGACATCGTGACGCTCACCCAGAACTCGGACACCCCGTACGGCCTCGGCTGGGGTGACGCGACCGACGGGCCGGTCGTGATCGAGATCCCCGCGGGGCCGGTGATGGGCGTGGTGGACGACCTGAACTTCCGCTTCGTCACCAACATGGGCCTCGTGGGCGACGAGGCGGGCGCGGGGGCGCGCTACCTGCTCCTGCCGCCCGGGTACGAGGGCGAGGTCCCGGACGGGTACCTGGTGCGCCGCCTGGAGACGAACCGCTTCCTCGTGTGCGCCCGCTGGCCCGATCCGGACCCCGCGACCGGTCTCGCCAACCTGCGGAGCCTGCGCATGTACCCGCTGGCCGAGGCCGATGACCCGCCCGCGAACGACTTCCAGGACGTCTCGGACCGGAAGCTCGTCGCCAACCCCTGCGTCGTCGACGGCACCTTCGGGGTGTGGGAGGCGCTCAAGCGGGCGCTCGACATGGACGTCCCGTCCCCCTTCTTCTACGCGGCCTACGGCCTCCTCGCCGACCTCGGCCTGCGCCGCGACCGTCCCTTCGCGCCGGACGACGACATGCGGGCGCTCCTGACCGAGGCGGCCGCGACGGCCGACGAGCAGCTCGCCGTCGCCGCGTTCGCCGGGGCGGCGCCCGAGCGGCTCGTGTGGCCCGACCGTCGCTGGGAGTGGGTCGTCTACTCGGAGGGCGACGACGGCTACTACGAGCGCGAATTCCTGCGGCTCTCCGTGCGCGAGCGGTGGTTCTACCAGGCGACCCTCGAGACGCCGAAGATGTTCATGCACGAGGAGGGCGCCGGATCGATCTACTGGCTCGCGACGGTGGACGCGGACGGCGAGGCCCTGGACGGCGGCGTGGACTACTCGCTCGTCGTCCCCGCCCCGGTGCCGGTGGCCCAGTTCTGGTCGGTCACGCTGTACGACCTGGACACGCGCTCGGAGATCAACACGGACCAGTTCAAGCCCGTGCTGACCTCGCTGCGTGACGACCTCACGCCCGACGCGGACGGGAACATCACGCTCCGGTTCGGCCCCACGCAGCCCGAGGGGGCCGCGGCGTGGCTGCAGACGAACCCCGGGGGCCAGTGGTTCGCGTACTTCCGCCTCTACGGCCCCGGAGCCCCCGCGTTCGACGGCACCTGGAAGCCCTCGGACCTCGAGCGGGTAGTGGAGGGTGACACCGGCGGCTGACCGGTAGGCCCGGGATCGGGGGGACGGTGGCGGAGATCGAGGCGGACTACCTCGGGGGCGATCCCGCGGGGGTCGAGGCGCAGGGCACGAGCGGACGGCTGGCCGCAGAGGCCGGGAGCCTCACCTACACCGGGCAGCGCGTGGACGGGGCCATCACCCGGACGCCGGTCACGCTTGCGCTCCCCAAGGAGGAGATCCGCGCGATCAGCGTGGACACCCCGGCGAACCTGTCGCGGGTGCTCACCCGCGCCGTGGTCGGCGAGCTGGTGGGTGGGGCGCTCGGGGCGACGGTCGGCGCGGTGACCGGCCGGCGCGACCGCGTCCTGCTCGTCGCGGTCTCACGCGGTGGCCACGACTTCCTCCTGAGCTTCGGCGTCACCGGCCAGGACGGCATCTGGCTGCTCGACGCGATCCAGGCCGGTCGCCTGCGCCGGGGTGAGGACCCCCTGCCGCGGGTGGAGGGCCCGGCCGCGGCGGCGCCGGCGGCCGTGGACCGGCAGACCGAGGTGCTCGAGGAGATCCGCGACCTGCTGGCCCGCCAGGTCGAGCTGCTCGACCGGCTGACCGAGCGCCTGCCGCCGGCCCCCTGAGGGACCGGCGGGGCGGGTCGTCCTACTGGCAGGCCTCGCAGTCGGGGCCGGCGTCGACCGGGCAGCTCGGGGCCGGGGCCTCCTCGCGGCGGGCGACCGACGACTTGTCGATCGACGACGCGCCGAGCGTCCGCAGGTAGTACGTCGTCTTGAGCCCCGTGCGCCAGGCGCGGCGGTACATGTGGCTCATCGCGCGCATGTCCGGGCTGCCCAGGAACAGGTTGAGCGACTGGGACTGGTCGATCCACTTGGCGCGCCGGGCGGCCGCGTCGATGAGCCATTCGGGCTCGATGTCGAAGGCCGTCGGGTAGCGGTCGCGGATCGCCGCCGGGATCCCCTCCACCTCGCGCAGGTCGCCGTCGAAGTACTTGATCTGGTCGGCCACCTGCGGGCCCCAGGCCCCGGCCTCCTTCAGGTCGCGCACCAGGAACGGGTTGAGGACCGTGAAGTCCCCGGACAGGTTCGACTTGGCGAAGAGGTTCTTGTAGAGCGGCTCGATGCAGGGCGAGGTGCCCATGATGTTCGCGATCGTCGCCGTCGGGGCGATCGCCAGGACGTTCGAGTTGCGCATGCCCTGCGCCGCGATGCGGGCGCGCAGCGGGGCCCAGTCCATGCGGCCGCCGCGGGGCACCTCGACCGGCTGGCCGCGCTCGGCCTCCAGCAGGTCCAGCGTGTCCTGGGGCAGGATCCCCCGGTCCCACTTGGACCCCTCGTACGACGGGTAGCGCCCGCGCTCGGCGGCGAGGTCGCTCGACGCCTCGTAGGCGTAGAAGGCGATCGCCTCCATCATCTCGTCGCTGAACTCCACGGCCTCCGGGGAGGCGAAGGGGGTGCCGCGGCGGTAGAGCGCGTACTGCAGTCCCATCACGCCGAGGCCCACGGGGCGGTGGCGCGCGTTGGACCGGGCGGCCGCCTCGGTGGGGTAGAAGTTGACGTCGATGACGTCGTCCAGGGCGCGGACCGCGACGCGCACCGTCTCGCGCAGCCGGGCGTGGTCGATCTCGCCGTCGGCGTCCAGGTGGCTGTCGATGACGATGGAGCCGAGGTTGCAGACGGCCGTCTCGTCGGCGCTCGTGTTGAGCGTGATCTCGGTGCACAGGTTGGACGAGTGCACCACCCCGGCGTGGTCCTGGGGCGAGCGGACGTTGCACGGGTCCTTGAACGTGATCCACGGGTGCCCGGTCTCGAACAGCATCCGGAGCATCGCCTTCCACAGCTCGAGCGCGGGGATCGTCTCGCCGAAGATCCCCCCCGCCGCGGCCTGCCGCTCGTACTCCTCGTACCGGCCGCGGAACTCCGCGCCGTAGACCTCGTGGAGGTCCGGGACCTCGGACGACCGGAACAGGGTCCAGTCGGCACGGGCCTCGACCCGCTCCATGAAGAGGTCCGGCACCCAGACCGCGGTGTTCATGTCGTGGGTGCGGCGGCGCTCGTCGCCCGTGCCGCGCCGCAGCTCCAGGAAGTCGCGGATGTCGTTGTGCCACGCCTCCAGGTACGCGCAGCCCGAGCCGGCCCGCTTGCCACCCTGGTTCACCGCGACGAGCTGGTCGTTGTGCAGCTTGAGGAAGGGCACGAGGCCCTGGCTCTCGCCGTTCGTGCCGCGGATGTGGGAGCCGGTGCCGCGCACCCGCGTCCACGAGCCGCCCAGGCCGCCGGCCCACTTGGAGCACATCGCGTTGTCCGCGATGCCGCGCTGCATGATCGACTCGAGCGAGTCGTCCACGACGTACAGGTAGCAGGAGGACAGCTGCGAGTGCGGCGTCCCCGCGTTGAAGAGCGTCGGCGTGGAGGAGCAGAAGCGGCGGTCCTTGTAGACGCCGTACAGGTCGATGACGCGCCCCTCGCGGTCGTCGGGCTCGTTCAGGCAGACGCCCATCGCGACGCGCATCCAGAACACCTGGGGCGCCTCGATCCGCACCGTCGCCCGGCCCGTCTTGTCCGTCACGAGGTAGCGGTCGTAGAGCGTCTGCACGCCCAGGAAGTCGAAGTCGAGGTCGGCCGTCGGGTCGAGCGCGTCCGCGAGGCGGTCGAGGTCGAACCCGAGCAGGGCCGGGTCGATGCGGCCGACGCGGGCGCCGCGCTCCAGCGACGTGCGCAGGCCGCGCCGGTGCGCGTCGCGCAGGCCGCCGATGCCGTCGCGGCGGATGTCCCAGCCCAGCGTCTCCTCGTAGACGTAGGTCAGGAGCACCCGGCCCGCGAACCGCGAGAACTCGGCGTCGCGCTCCACCAGCGCCTTCGCGTTGAGGATCACCACGCGGCCGATCTCCCGGCGGGCGATGCCCGGATGGAGCGACCGGCGCAGCTCGGCCTCGATGCGGCCGGCGTCGAGCACGAGGTCGAGGCCGATGGAGGCGAAGCGGATGCGCTCGCGCAGGTCCTCGCCGTCCCAGACACCGGCCGCGCCGTCGTCCTCGGTCACCTGCAGGTCGGCGACGGGCGCCGGGGCGGCCGCCCGCTCGCGGGCGCGCAGCATCGCCCGCTCGGCGCGGTACAGGATGTAGCGCTCGGCCACGCGCATGTGGCCGCCCATCACGAGCTCCTCCTGCACGATGTCCTGGACCGTCTCGATCGGGACGTAGGCGGAGCCGAGGGCGCCCGCCCGCTCGGACACGCGCCGGGCGATCGCCGCCGCCGGGGCCGGGTCGGCGCCGTGCGACAGGAAGGCCTTGCGGACGGCCGTCTCGATCTTCGCCTCGCGCCAGGCGACGACGTGGCCGGAGCGGCGGATGACCCGCGGCCCCCCGCCGGTCTCGGGCGCCTGGGAGGGGAGGGCCCGGCGCATGACGAGCGCCTTCGCCACCTCGAAGCGGCCGTCGCGGATGAGCGCGGCCTCCACCAGGGCGGAGAGGTCGTGGAGGGTCACCTCGCCGCCGCGCGCGTCCTCGTCGAGGCGGGCGACGACGTCGGCCACGGCCGCGCGCACCACGGCGGGACCCGCGACCACCTCCCCGTCCTCCTCACCCCGCGCGAGCGCGAGGGTGGCCACGGCGTCGGCCGCCATCCGGGCGACGAGCGCCGGGGTGAACGGCACCGAGCCGCCGGGGGCGTCGCGCACCGTCAGGCCCAGGTCGTGCGCGGGCAGGCCCGCGAGCACCGCGTCCAGGTCCACGCCGCCGCGCTCGGGCGCGGGCAGCGCCGCCGCCCGCTTCAGCTCCAGGTCGCCCAGGATCTCCGCGAAGTCGATCATCATCGTCCGCTCCTCACAGCTCGTCGTCGGCGACCAGGGCGAGCGAGGACGCCCGCTGGTACTCGGTCACGCGCCCCTCGAAGAAGTTCTGCTCCTTGCGCACGTCCATCAGCTCGGACAGCCAGGGCAGGGGGTTCGGGGCGCCGGGGGTGAGCGGCTCGATGCCGAGGCTCTCGAGCCGCCGGTCGGCGACGTGGTCGATGTAGCCGGCGAACTCCTCGCGGGAGAGGCCCACGGCCTCCACCGGCAGACAGTCGTCGATGAACCGCTTCTCGAGCGCGACCGCCTCGGCCATCAGGCCGCGCAGCTCCGCCCGGAACGCGGGGGTCCAGATCTCCGGGTTCTCGGCGGCGATCTCCAGCAGGAGCCGCCGGAACAGCTCGATGTGGTTCGACTCGTCGCGGAGCGTGTACCGGAACATCGTGCCGATGCCCGGCAGCTTCCCCTGCCGGTAGAGCGACAGGATCATCCCGAACAGCCCGTAGAACTGGGTGCCCTCCATGCACTGCCCGAACACGAAGACGTTCGTCGCCAGCAGCCGCTTCGCGTCCGGGTCGGTCATGTCCAGGTCGCGGCGCAGGTCGCGCGAGATGCGCGTCACGAACGCGTTCTTGTCGGCGATCGAGGGGATGTCGTCGAACATCGCCTCGCACTCGTGCGGGTCGATCCCGAGCGACGAGATCATGTAGAGCAGCGAGTCCGCGTGGATGTTCTCCTCGTGGGCGTGGCGGCCCAGCACGAGCTTGAGCTCGGACGCGGTGACGAGCTCGCGGACGACGTGGATGACGTTGTCGCCCACGATGCCCTCGGCCGCCGAGAAGTAGCCGATGCCCATCCGGATGATCCAGCGGTCGATGTCCGAGAGGGCGTCGGCCGAGCGCCACTGCTCCACGTCCCGCTGCATCGGGACGTCCTCGGGCTCCCAGTGGTTCGCCTTCATGGTGCGGTACAGCTCGTACGCCCACGTGTAGCGCAGGGGGAGCAGGTTGAAGGTCATGGTCTCCCGCCCGCCGATCACGCGCTTGGCGGCCAGGGCCTCCTCCGCGCGGTCCTGGTCGAGGACGAATGTGCGGGGACCCAGGGAATAGGTCTTCTTCACGGCGGCCCCTCCTCCGGGGACTCGTCCTTTGACGCGGACGGGTCGACCGGGCTCGTCTCCCCGCCGGGGCGGAGGGCATCACCGTTGCGGGACAGCGCCGGGATCGCACCGGACTTCGCTCTCATCCACGCCCCCCATCGAGGGGCCCGGGGGACCCTAGACGGGGTGCCGGACGGAGCCCCCGCGGGGGCCCCGCCCGGCCTCGCCTCTACACCAGCAGAGCCGCCCGGCGGCGGCCCGCCGCGGAGACCATGTTCTCCAGGGCCTCCGTCGTCTCGGGCCAGCCGCGCGTCTTGAGGCCGCAGTCCGGGTTGACCCACAGGTGGTCGCGCCCGACCCGCTCCTCGGCCTCGCGCAGCCGCTCCTCGATCTCGTCCGCCGACGGCACCCGCGGGGAGTGGATGTCGTAGACGCCCGGGCCGATGTCGCCGGGGTGGTCGACCTCGGTGAAGGCGTCCAGGAGCTCCATGTCCGAGCGGGAGGCCTCGATGGAGATCACGTCGGCGTCCAGCCGGGCGATGTGCTCCATGATGCGGTTGAACTCCGAGTAGCACATGTGCGTGTGCACCTGGGTCTCGTCGCGCACCGGCGCCGTCGTGAGCCGGAAGCAGTCGACCGCCCACCGCAGGTACTCCTGCTGGTCTGCGGCCCGGAGGGGCAGGCCCTCGCGCAGGGCGGCCTCGTCCACCTGGATCGCCGCGGCGCCGGCCGCCTCCAGGTCGAGCACCTCGTCCTGGATCGCGAAGGCGATCTGGAGGCAGCTCTCGCTGCGCGGCTGGTCGTCGCGCACGAACGACCACTGCAGGATGGTCACCGGTCCCGTGAGCATCCCCTTCATGGGCCGCTCGGTGAGCGACTGCGCGTACCGCCACCAGTCGACCGTCATGGCGGCCGGCCGGGACACGTCCCCGAACAGGATCGGCGGCTTCACGCAGCGGCTGCCGTACGACTGGACCCAGCCCCACCGCGAGAAGGCGAACCCGTCGAGCTGCTCGCCGAAGTACTCGACCATGTCGTTGCGCTCGGGCTCGCCGTGGACGAGCACGTCCAGGCCGAGGCGCTCCTGGAACCGCACGACCTCCTCGATCTGCCCCTCGATGAACGTCCGGTAGTCCTCGGGGCTGAGGCCGCCGGCCTTCAGGTCGCGCCGCGCCGCGCGGATCTCCGGGGTCTGTGGGAAGGAGCCGATCGTCGTGGTCGGCAGCTCCGGCAGCCCGAGGCGCGCCCGCTGGACCTCGCGGCGGGTCTCGACCGGTGAGGTCCGGTCGTGGTCGCCGGGCGTCAGCGCCGCGGTGCGCGCGCGCACGGCCCGGTCGTTCGTGTGGGGGCTCGCGGCCCGCGCCTCGCGGCGGCGGCGGTTGTCCTGCAGCAGGACGTCCCGCGCGCCGGGGTCCGCGACGCAGCGGCCGAGCGTCTCGAGCTCCGCGAGCTTCTCCTCCGCGAACGCCAGCCACTCACGGACGTCCGCGGGGATCGCCTCCTCGCGTGCGGCGGAGTAGGGGACATGGAGGAGGGAGCAGGACGGCGCGATCGTCACCCGGTCCGTGCCGAGCGCGGCCACGGCCTCGTCGATCCACCCGAGGGCCCGGTCGAGGTCGGACACCCAGACGTTGCGGCCGTCCACCACGCCCAGCGACAGGCGCGTGGTGCCGGACGCCGCGAGGGCCCGCAGCGCCGGCGCGAGCCCGCCGGGCCCGCGGACGAGGTCGAGGTGAACCTCGCCGAGGCCGAGGCGGGCGAGGCGGCCCACCACGCCGTCGTCGAGCGGGGCGAAGTAGGTCGCCACGCAGAGGGACGGGCCACCGGCGGCGGCGAGCGTGCCGAGCGCGGTGAGGGCGGCGTCCCCCTCCTCCCCGGATGGGTCGAGGGCGAGGCAGGGCTCGTCGATCTGCACCTCCCCGACGCCCGCGGCGGCGAGCGCGGCAAGCAGGTCCCCGTACACCGGCACGAGCGCGGCGAGCGTCTCCAGCGGCCGCTCGAGGCCCTTCGCGAGGCGCACGAAGCTGTAGGGGCCCACGATCACGGGCCGGGCCGTGATGCCCAGCGCCTGCGCCTCGGCGACGGGTGCCAGCCAGCCCTCCGGCCGGGCCCGGAAGGCCTGGCCGTCGTGCAGCTCCGGCACGAGGTAGTGGTAGTTCGTGTCGAGCCACTTGGTCATCTCGAGCGGGCGGACGCCCTCGCGCCCGCGCGCCATGGCGAAGTAGGCGTCGAGGCCCTCGGTGCCCGGGCCGCCGAAGCGCTCCGGGATCGCGTCGAGGCCCCACGCGGTGTCCAGGACGTGGTCGTACAACGAGAAGTCCCCCGAGGGGATCACGTCGACCCCGGCGGCGCGGGCGCGCCTCCAGGTGTCCGCCCGCAGGGCGGCGGCGGTCGCCCCCAGCTCGTCGGCGCCGGTCGTGCCGGCCCAGTGCGACTCCAGGGCGGCCTTCAGCTCGCGGTCGGGCCCCACACGGGGGAACCCGAGGACGGCGATGCGTGCCATCGTGTCGTGCTCCGTTCGTCCGGCGATCCGGAACGCGGGATCGCGGTGAGCGTTGCGAAGGGCACGGGGCCCCGCGCGGAGACGACAGGTCTTCGGGCTCGGATGCGATCGAGGCGGACCGCCTTCCCAGGCCTCACGGCCCAGTGGCGCTCATGCCGCTCCGCACATCCCTACCGCTGCGCGTCAGCTCCGGATTCTGAACCGGATTCCCTGGCCCCCGGAGGGGCACGATCGACTCCTCGGCCAGCTTACCCCGGCGGGGTCAGCGGACGCGCACCGCCACGGTGCCGACGGTGACCGAGCCCGAGCGCAGCACGCAGGTGTACCGGCCGGACGGGAACCGCGAACCGGCCGGCGCGATGACGCCGGACACCTTCCGGGTGCGCGGCTTGCTCACCCGCGGCAGCGTCCCGCCGGGGACCTTCCACTGGGTGGTCAGCAGGCGGGCGCGGCCCTTGGCCGGCAGCACGGCGAACTCGAACGTGCAGAACATGCGCCGCGCGGTCGGCGGCAGCACCGTCGCCCGCGGCCCGTTCTGGACGGCCGAGCCGAACGAGCGGCGCAGGATGCCCTGCGGCGGCGCGGCGATCGTGACCCGCCCGGCGGGGGCGCCCCCGACGCTCACGGCGTAGACGCCGGGCGCGAGCGTGCGCGGCAGGGCGATGCGCGTGCCGGCGAAGGCGCCCGCGGCGGGGATGGTCAGGGTGAGCGTCGCGGCGGTCGCGAGGCCCGTGGCCGCGGGGCCGCTGCGGCGGGTGAGCGTCACCTCCACGGAGCCCGCGGCGGTCGTGGAGCCGGTCAGCGTGATCGTCGCCCGCAGCCGCCCGCCGCGATAGGCGCCGGTCACCTTCGCGGTCCGCACCGTCACGACGGGCGGCGGGGGCGGCGGCGCGGCGACCGCGACGACGCGCGAGACCGTCGCCAGGGCGCCCGAGTCGTCACGGACGGTCAGGGTCACCGTGTAGTTGCCGGCGGCGCCGTACACGTGGCTCGTGGACGGCCCGGTCGCCGTCGCGCCGTCACCGAACGACCACGACCACGCGGTGATCGCCTCGTTCGCCTGCCCCGACAACGACCCCGACCCGTCGAGCTGCACCGTCAGCGGGGAGGGCGTCGCCGCGGTGAACACGGCGGTCGGGGAGATGTTGAGCACGCGCCGCACCCGGTTGCCCAGGCCGGCGGACACGAGCAGGGAGCCGCCGGCGTCGACGGCGACGCCGCTCGGCCGTGCGAGCGCGGCGACGGCCGGGCCGCCGTCGCCCGAGTCGTCGGTGGTGGTGCCGTTGCCCGCGATGCGCCGGATGAGGCCCCCGGCCACCTTCGTCACGCAGCCCTGGGCCGCGATGTAGACGTTGCCGCCGCCGTCCACCGCGACCTGCTGGGGGAACTCGATGTGGGTGCCGCCCGCGTCGGCCGGAGTGATGGGGCAGGTGGCGCCGGAGCCCGAGTTGTTGCCGGCGATCGTGCGGATGACCCCGTTCGCGTCGATGTGGCGCACCCGGTTGTTGCCGGTGTCGGCGACCACGAGGCCCCCGCCCGGGACGATGGCGACGTCACGCGGCCCGAACAGCTCGGCCGCCGTGGCGAGGTTGCCGTCGCCCGAGAAGCCGACGTTGCCGTTCCCGGCGATCGTGCGGATGACCCCGTCGGGGCCCACGCGCCGGATCCGGTTGCCGTTCGACTCGGCGATGTAGAGCGATCCGTCCGTGTCCACGGCCACGCCGCGCGGGTCGTCGAGCTGGGCCGAGGTCGCCTGGATGCCGTCGCCGTTGTAGCCGCCGGTCCCGGTGCCCGCCACGACGGTGCGTGTCCCGCCGGCCGTCACGCGGTACACGACCTGGTCGCTCGCGCCCGCCACGTAGACGCCGCCCTGGCCGTCGGCCGCGACGTCGGTCGGCTCGCCGAAGCCTCCGCCGGTCGAGCGGATCGTCCCGTCGGGGTCGATGACCCTCACGCGCCCGTTGCCACCGTCGGCGATGAAGGTCCGCCCGGCGGCGTCGGCGGAGACCCCCTGCGGCGCGTCGAGCTGCGCGAGGATCGCCGGGCCCCCGTCGCCGGTCCCGCCCGGGGTGCCGGTGCCCGCGATGCGGGAGATGGGGTCGCTCGGGACGACGGCGCCCGCGGGCGCGGCGAGGGCGGCCAGCGTGGCGCACCCGGCGGTGATGAGGACGAGGCGGCGGAGGGTCACGGTGCTACCTAGGCGCTCCGGCCGAGGGGTGTCAAGACGGCGCGGCGGACTCGCGCACGATCTGCCGCCGCAGCACCTCGACCCCGGCCGCGGCGAGGGCCAGCAGGATCACGATGCCGAGCAGGCCCCGGCCCGTCGACGGGCCGGTGAGGAGGGCGATCAGGACGACGAGCGCGACGACCCCGTAGAGGATCGCCGGCCGCGCCGCGACGGGCCGCGCCCAGCGGCGCGCCGTGGCCGCCCACCGGTACGGGCCGGCGAGGACCGCCCCCACCAGGGCCACGGCGCCGTAGAGGACGAGCGCGATCGCGATGTCCTCCAGCAGGCTCGTGCCGATGAGCCACGTCGCCCATCCCGCGTCCTCCCCCGACTGGTCCGTGAGGGAGTCGACCACGGCGCCGCCGACGAGGTGGCGCGCCACCAGCAGCACGAGGCCGGACGCGATGAACGCGACCCCCGCGGCGAGCAGCATCCTGCGGCGGAAGCCCTCGGCGAGCCAGACCGCGACCGCGAGCAGGCCGAGGACCACGAACACCAGCAGCACGGAGACGTGGTTGAGGAGGTCGAAGACGTCCTGGGCCGTGCCGAGCTCGTCGGAGTGGATGATCGTGATCTCGCCGGCGCCCTCCGGGATGTCCGGGGTCACCCCGAGGCGCTGGGCCACCCGGTCCATCAGCGGCCGCAGGTCGAGCACGACGTCGCCGCCCGTCGCCTGCAGCAGGCCGTCGTCGTCCCCCTCGAGCAGCTCCACGAGCTGGGTGTTGGCGACCCTGTTGGCCTCGCGCCAGAGCGTGATCGCCTCGGACGTCTGCAGCAGGCGGTCGGTGCCGTCCACCGCGGCCTGCCGCAGCAGCCCGCTCAGGGTGGGCACCGCGTCGGCCAGGATCGGCGGCAGGTCCTCCTGCAGCGACGCCGCCACGTTCCCCTGGAAGACCGAGTCCACGATGCGCTCGGCCAGCAGGGCCCGCACCTCGTCGTCCTCCAGGATCTGCGCGCTCGAGTCGGCCCAGGCGTCGGCGTCGAGCGCCTGGCGCTTCACCCAGACCGTCAGCGACGAGACGATGAGGATGAGGATCGCCAGCCCGAAGGCGACCCAGGCCAGGACGGCCTTCCGGCGGGGGGTCACGGCGCCGCCGCCTCGTGCCGGCGGGCCGACGCCCGGGCCGCGCGGGCGGCCTCCTTCTCGCGCCAGAGCTCCGCGTTCACCACGGCGCCCCCCACCATGAGCCGGGCGAAGATGAACAACCACAGCAGCAGGGTCAGGGCGGCGCCGATCGTCCCGTAGACGGAGGTCGCGCGCTCGGCCTTGTCGGCCAGGTAGTAGACGGTCACCACGTGCAGGATCTCCAGACCGACGGCCACGATCAACGCCCCGGGGACCAGCGCGCGGACCGGGGTGGGCCGCCGCGGGAGGTACGTCGAGACCCGCAGCCACACCACGAAGTAGAGGACGACGGTGAGGAGGAGGGCGATGACCCCGCCGAGGGGCGACCGCTCGCGGATGAACCCGACGACGATGCCGGCCAGGCTGAGTCCGACGACGACCCCGAAGAGCGCGAGGGACGCCATCGCGGGCCGGGTCATCTTCTCCGGGGGCACACCCCACGCCGCCGCGTGGGCGATCCGCAACGCCCGCATCGCGCCGATGCCGGCGTAGGCCGTGCCGAACAGCCCGAGGATGATCGCGATCCACCACCCGCGCTGGGCCGCGGCGTCCTTGAGGACGTCGGTGAGCAGGCTCTGCATCCCCAGGTCGCGGGAGAGGTTCTCCGGCGCGTCCTCGTCGAGCCCGGTGATCGCCCCGAGGATGCCCACGATGAGCAGCGAGAACGGCAGCAGCCAGATGAAGAAGCGGTAGGCGACCGCGCCGGCCAGCAGGCCGCCGAGCCGCTCGCGGTCGCGCTCGGCGATCGCGAACCCGGTCGCGACCGTCGCCGAGCGCTCACGGGCCTCGTCGGCGTAGCGCTGGGCGTCCTCCATGCGCCGCTTCGCCAGCGCCTGTGCCGCGGCGAAGCGGCCCGGGTGCGACGGCGTCGCGTCGTCGTCGATGGAGGTGGGCGCGTCGTCCCGGTCCGGAGAGCTCGCCACGGCGGGGAGGGTACGCCCGCGGGGGGCGGCCGTCGATCGGCCCGATCGGCCCATCCTGGCCTCCGGGGGTTCGGGTAGCGTGGTGCCGCCCGCTGCGCGGCGGGGGGAGGGCGCCACACCGGACCGGAGGTATCGCCATGGGTGGTGTGATCGGGCAGCTCCTGCCGGTGGCCGTCGGCATCGCGATCAGCCCCCTGCCTATCGTCGCCGTGGTCCTCATGCTGGCGACGCCGCGCGGGCGCGTGAACGGGCCGGCCTTCGTCGCCGCGTGGATCGTCGGGCTGGCCGTCGTCACCACCCTCGTCGTGCTGCTGGCGGGCGACAACGCCACCGACGACTCCGGCGCCCCCGCGACGTGGGCGAGCTGGCTCAAGCTGCTGCTGGGTGTCGCGCTGCTCGGCGTCGGCGTGCGGCAGTTCCGCCGGCGGCCCCACGGGGACGACGAGGCGGCCCTGCCGAAGTGGATGGCGGCGCTCGACGGGTTCGGCGCGGGGAAGGCCGCGGGCGCCGGGGTGGTGCTGTCCGCGGCGAACCCGAAGAACCTCCTCCTCGCCGTGGCCGGCGGTGCGGTCATCGCGCAGGGTGCGCTGTCCGGCGGCGCCGAGGCCGGGGCCATCGCGATCTTCGTCCTCATCGGGACGATCGGCGTCGCCGCGCCGGTCGTCCTCTACTTCGCCCTCGGCTCCCGGGCGGGCGAGGTGCTCGACCGGCTGCGCGGGTGGATGGCGCACAACAACGCCGTGATCATGGCCGTGCTGGTGCTGGTGATCGCCGCGAAGCTGATCGGCGACGCCATCAGCGGGTTCGCCGCCTGACGCCGGTCCGGTGAGGCTGCCGCTCTTCACCTCGCTGCAGGGGTACGACCGGGCCTGGCTGAAGGGCGACCTGATCGCGGGCCTCACGGTCTGGGCGGTGCTGGTGCCGGAGGCCTTGGCCTACGCGACGATCGCAGGGGTCTCACCGGTCGTGGGGCTCTACGCCGCCCCGCCGGCGCTCGTCCTCTACGCGGCCTTCGGCTCGTCGCGGCACCTCGTCACGGGGCCGATGTCGGCCACCGCCGCGTTGTCGGCGGCGGCCGTCGCCGACGTGGTGGCGCCCTCCGACGACGCGTTCATCGTCATGACCGCGGCGCTCGCGATCGTCACCGGCCTCATCGCCGTCGTGGCCGGTCTGGCGCGCCTCGGCTTCCTGGCGAACTTCATCTCGGAGCCGGTGCTCAAGGGCTTCATCATCGGCCTCGCGCTCACGATCATCGTGGGCCAGCTCCCGGCGCTCGTCGGCGTCGGCAAGGGCGAGGGGAACTTCTTCGAGAAGCTCTGGGACTGGATCACCTCCCTCGGCGACGCCCAGGGGTTGACCGTCGTCGTGGGCGTCGGCTCACTCGCCCTGGTGCTCGTGCTGAGACGGGTGGCCCCGGTCGTCCCCGCGTCGCTCGTGGCGGTGATCGCCGGGATCGTGGCCGTCCAGCTCGGCGACCTCGACCAGCACGGGGTGGAGATCGTCGGCTCGATCTCCTCGGGCCTCCCGTCCTTCGGGGCCCCGGACGTGGGCTGGTCGGACTACGCCGACCTGCTCGCGGCAGCCGTCGGGGTGATGCTCGTCGGCTTCGCGGAGGGACTCGGCGCGGCCAAGACCTATGCGGCGCGGGCCCACTACGAGGTCGACGCGAACCGCGAGCTGCTGGGCCTGGGCGCCGCCAACCTGGGGTCGGGCCTGGCGGCCGGCATGGTCGTCAACGGCTCGTTGTCGAAGACGGCCGTCAACGGGTCGGCGGGCGCCAAGAGCCAGGTCTCGGGGCTCGTGGCGGCCGTCGTCACCGTGCTGACGCTGCTCTTCCTCACCGGCCTGTTCGAGGACCTGCCCGAGGCCACCCTCGCGGCCGTCGTGATCGCGGCGGTCATCGAGCTCGTGGACCTCCCCGCCCTCGTGCAGCTCTGGCGGCTCGCCACGAAGCACCTGGAGCGCATCTACGGCGTGGCGGCGCGGCCCGACCTCATCGCCGCCGTCGCGGCGATGCTCGGCGTGCTGATCTTCGACACACTCCCGGGGCTCGTCATCGGCATCGGGGTGTCGCTCATGCTGCTGCTCTACCGCTCCTCGCGGCCGAACGTCGCCGTCCTCGGCCGCATCCCCGGCGAGCCCGGCCGCTACGGCGACATCGCACGGCACCCGGAGAACGAGGTGCCCCCCGGCGTGGCGATCCTGCGCGTGGAGAGCGGGCTGTTCTTCGCGAACTCGGACACGGTCCGCGATCGCGTGATGGATGCGGCGGCCGCCGACGGCGTCCACGCCGTCGTCATCGACGCCGAGGCGATCCCCTTCGTGGACGTCACCGCGGCGCGCATGATCATCGCCCTGCGCGGTGACCTGGAGCGCCGGGGCGTGTCCCTCCACGTGGCCCACGACCTCGGCCAGGTGCGCGACGTGCTGCGGGCCGCCGGCGACATGCAGGACGCGGTGCACGCGTCGCTCGAGGAGGCCGTGGCCGCCGCCACGGCGGAGCGCGCGTGAGCACGGCGGAGCCCGCCCACCCCCCGCTCTTCCGGCGGCGGATGACGTGGGTGGTGATCATCGGTGTCGCGGCGCTGGCGGTGATCGCCCTCGGCATCCACCTGGCGGGCGGGGACGAGGGCTTCTCGATCGCCGACGCCGACCTGGGGGGCTGGACCTACCTCGCCGTCGCGCTGCTCGTGTTCGGCGACGCGATCTGCGCGCTGTTCCCCGGAGAGACGACGCTCAACGCGGCGGCGACCCTCGCCGCGAACGGGGACCTGGACCTCGGGCTCGTGATGCTCGCCGGCGCCCTCGGGGCGATCGTCGGCGACTCGACCCTCTACTGGATCGCCCGCCGGGCCTCCGGGCGGGTGTCGCCCTACCTCGACAAGGCCGAGGCGAACCCCAAGGTGGCGAACGCGCTCGGCATCCTGGGGAGGCGCGCGAGCGTCCTGCTCGTCGTGGGGCGCTACGTCCCCGGCGTCCGTTTCGTCGTGAACGCCACCCTCGGCCTGCGCCACCACCCGTACCGGTCGTTCCTGCTGTGGTCGTCGGTCGGCGGGATCATCTGGTCCGTCTACACCTGCGCGCTGGCCTATGCCGTGGCGACCGCCCTGTCCGGCTTCCCGCTGGCGTCGGTGATCATCTCGGGGGTCATCTCCACCGTGGCGATCGCCGCCGTGATCCTGGTGATGCGCCGCAGCGCGAAGGCCGCGCGGGCCGCCGACGTCAGCCCTGCGGAGGCTCCTGGTCCACCATGACGGCGGTGACCGCGACGATCCCCGGGTCCTCCTCCGGGGGGTGCGCCCGCCACGAGCGCTTGAAGCGCCACACGAGCAGGGCGACGCAGCCCAGAAGCAGCGGCCCCGCGTAGGAGAGGCCGCGGAAGAGGATGACGGCGGCGACGACGAGCGACTGCTCGGCGCCGTCGGTCACGACGAGCAGGGCGGCGGTGTACATCGCCTCCGTGACGCCGGCGCCGCCGGGGGTGATCTCGACCATCGTCGCGAGGCGCACGGCGCAGTAGACGGCGACGAGGGCGACGAATGGCGCGATGTCGCGATCCAGCCCGACGGCCCGCACCGAGACGATGAACAGCGTGCCGAGGGCGATGTAGCTCGCGACGACCGCGACCACGATGCGGGGGCCGCGGGCGTGCCACGTCTCCACGATGCCGTCGCGGAAGTGGAGGATCGCCTCCTCGAAGTCCTCGTCGCTCGGTTTGCGGCGGGCGATCCCCGCCAGCCAGCGCGCCATGCGCCCGAGCGTGCGGCCGGCCCAGCGGGCGAACCGCTCGCTGCGGATGATCGCGACCGTGCCCACCGCCCCGGCGAGGGCGATGAGCAGCCCGATGACCGCGGCCAGGACGAGCGGCCAGCGCGTCACGCCCTCCAGCACGAGGACGAACACGATGAGGGCGGGCGCGCTCAGCACCACGAGGTTCGTGAGCGACGACGTGAAGAGCCACGAGTTCGCGAACGCCTCGGTCCGGAAGCCCCACGAGCGGAGGACCGTGAGCTTCATGACGGTCCCCGACGGCCCGGGGATCGCGTTGGACGCGGCCGCGGCGCTCTCCGACGCCACGCACGAGCGCCAGACCCCGAGGCCGGGCACGCTCGCGCTGAGCTGGGTCGCCACGAGCAGCCGCCAGACCAGCGTCAGGCCGATGAGCAGCAGGCCCTCGGCGGCGGAGACGCTCTTCAGCGCCTCCCACACCTCGGACAGGTCGCCCAGGTTGCCGAGCAGCAGCCACAGGATCAGGCCGACCAGGACGATCGTGACGGCCAGCCGGCCGATGAGCTGCCGCCGGCTGTTCCGCTGCGGCGCGGCGGGGGTGGGCTCGGGCACCGGCCGAGTCTGCCTACGGGTCCCCACCCCCGCAAACGCGGGGATCCGGGGTCAGCCCGCGGAGAGCATCTCCAGGCTGCGGCGCATGAAGTCGGTGGCGGCTGCGTGCGGGTCGTGCGCGGCCGCCAGCGCCGCGTGGCCGAGGACGGCGCCGAAGGGCGCGTTCCACCAGCTCGCGTCGCCCGGGCGTTCGTCACCCCAGGGGCCGACGTAGAGGTAGGGCTCCGCGTGGAACGCGTCGCCGGGGGAGCCGCCGAGGTTGGCCCGCATCCCGTCGCCGGGGCCCCAGGCGACGTCGCAGGCCGCGTCGAAGTGCTCCGGCCAGAGCTGCACCGGGGTCGGGTCGGCGGCGCGGCCGAGCCAGGCGGCGATCTCGTCGAGGACCCTCGTGGTGAACGACCACCACGCGCCCAGCGCCCGGCCGCCCTCGGCGCTCACGCGCAGGGGGGCGTGGGGATCGCCCACGGGCGGGGCGGCGTCACCCGCGGCGGGGAACGGGGTGTCCAGGTCGACGCCGGCCGCGGAGGCCAGGCTCGCGAGCGTCGTCATCGGCACCGCCAGCGCGCCCCCGGCGCGCTCCACCACCAGCAGGTCGCCGTCGGTGCGCAGCACCTCGGCGTCGGCTCCCGCGGCGGGCGTCGCGCACCCGCCCGGGGAGGCGCGCAGCCCGATGTGACCGGTCAGCGCGTGCCGCCGCCGTGACAGCACGTGGGTGGCCACCCGCTGCAGGTCGGCGCGGACGACCTCGAGGTCGCCGGGGAGGGGGGGCAACGTCACGCGCCGATCCTCCCATGGTCACCGGACGACGAGCACGACCTTGCCCATCGTCCGCCGCTCCTCGATCGCCCGGTGGGCCCCGGCGGCGTCCTCGAGGGGGAACGCCTGGACCGGCACGCGCCCCACCTCGCCCGAGGTCCACAGGGCCAGCGCCCTCTCCTCCAGGCCGCGCAGGCCGCCGGGCCCGCGCAGGGCCCCCGGGCCCACCGCCACGACGGCCGCGAGCGACCGGGCGAGGAGGTCGGCGGTCGTGACCTCCGTCGGCCCGGCGTCCGGCGCCCAGCCCACGATCGCCAGGCGCCCGCCCGGCGCGAGCATCCCGAGGAGCGCCCGGCCGGTCGTCCCGCCCACGGCATCGACGGCCAGGGTGGGCTCGCCGGCCTCCCGCGCCCGCTCCTCCCAGCCGTCGCGCGTGTAGTCGACGGCGACGTGGGCGCCCAGCTCCCGCGCCCGGGCCACCTTCTCGTCACCCCCGGCCAGCGCGACGACGGTCGCCCCGCGGGCCGCCGCGATCTGGACGAGCAGGCCCCCGATGCCGCCCGCCGCGGCGGTGACCACCACGACGTCGGGCCCCGAGAGCCCCGACCGCTCCACGATCCCCACGGTCGTGCGGCCCGTGCCGATGAGCGCGACCGCCTCGGCGTCGCCCAGGCCGTCGGGGACCGGGTGGAGCGACGCCTGCGCGGCGACGGCCCGCTCCGCGTACCCGCCGGGGACCATCCCCAGGTGCACGACCACCCTGCGGCCGAGCCACGCCGGGTCGGCGCCCGGTCCGAGCGCGTCGACCACGCCCGCCACCTCGCGGCCCGGGATCGTGGGCAGCGTGGCGCCGGCGAGCGGGCCGGACGCCCGGCCCGCCCGCAGCGCGGTGTCGACGACATGGACACCGGCGGCGCGCACCCGGATGCCCACCTGCCCCTCACCGGGCTCCGGGTCGGGGACCTCCTCGAGGACGAGGTTCTCCGGGGGGCCCAGGTGGTGGAGTCGGATCGCGTGCATGGGGGCACACTAGGACTTCGAGCGCGGTCGAAGTCAAGGGCGGCCGCGAGGGCCGCCGGGGGATCAGGCCGGCTCGCCCTCCGAGGCGCGCGCCGCCACGGCGCTCAGCTCCGCGTCGCCGGTCAGGGCCTCCCACACCAGCTCGCGCTGCCGCAGCGTCAGGCGCCGCTCGGTCGCCTCGATGGCGTCCTCGAAGTCGGTCGCGCCCCACTCGCCGGACCCGAGCTTCTCCGTCGCGCGGGTGCGCAGGCGGTGGGCCAGCAGGCGGCCGAGCTCGTCCTCCCAGTCGTTCAGCGGCGTGTCCATCTCGTCTCCGTTCATCGCGGGCACGGGCTCCGGCCCCCTCATCGGTCGGGACGTGCCGGACTGGAGGACCGGGGGCGCCCGATCCACCACCCCCCGCCGGCGGGCACCGCCGGCTGCGCGTCACCGTGCCCGGGCGGCGTGGAGGCCGGGCCGTGCGATGCTCCGCGGAATGGTGCCACGAACACGCCGCCTCGTGCCCGCACTCCTGGTGGTGCTGATCGCCGCGATCGTCGCGGGCTGCTCGGCGGACGGGGCGAGCCCTGGCGCCGCGGCACCGTCGGTCGACCGGTTCGACAGCGCCCGCGCCTTCGCCGACCTGGAGATGCAGGTGCGGATGGGTCCGCGCCCGGCCGGATCCGAGGCCTCGAAGCGCCTCGCCGAGCGCCTGCGGCGCGCCCTTCCGCGGGCGCGCTTCGAGGCGGTGCCGGGTGGGCTGCGCAACGTGGTGGGCACGCTGCCCGGCCGTGGCGCGCCGATCCTCGTCGGGGCCCACTACGACACGAAGGACATCCCGGGCTTCGTGGGCGCCAACGACGGCGCGGGCGGGGTGGCCGTGGTGCTCGAGCTGGCGCGCGCACTGCGCAGCGGCCAGCGGGCCTGCCAGCGGCCGATCCGCTTCGTGATGTTCGACGGGGAGGAGAGCCCGCGGGGCTCCACGGACTTCCTGGCCGACGGCCTGCGCGGCTCGAAGCACCACGCGGCGACCCGCGGGCGCGGCCTGCGCGCCGTGATCATCGTGGACTTCGTGGCCGACAAGGACCTCTCGATCCCGCGCGAGGCGAACTCGCACGCCGGCCTCTGGGCGCGCCTGCGCAGCGCGGCGGCGGCCGTCGGGGCAGAGTCGGTGTTCCCGGACGAGACGACCTCCGGGGTCCTGGACGACCACACGCCCTTCGTGCAGCGGGGGATCCGGGCGATCGACCTGATCGACTTCACCTACCCCCACTGGCACCGCACGACGGACGACCTCGACGCCGTCTCCCCCAGGAGCCTCGACCTCGTGGGGGAGACGCTCGTCGAGATGCTGGACCGCCTGCGCGGGGAGACCTGCCCCCCGCGCTGACGGCCCGCCGGGATCACCCTCCGGGTGCCGAGGGCGACGCCTCGGGGACCCCCCGGGGCCGTGGCCGGCCCCGATCACCCATGCGCTCCGGCTCGGGTGCCGCGGACGCGGACACGATGCGCAGCGCCGGGGTGACGGCGGGCGCGGGGAGGGCCGGGCGACGTCGCGTGTCGCGCATGCCGGGCGCCCCCGCGTGGTGGACGATGTTGTACATGGCCTTCATCCCTTCCTGATCGCTTCTCTACGCTGCGGTCGCGACGGGCCGCCGGGCGGTGACGCGCGGGCCGGTCGTGCCCCGCCGCCTCCGGCCGGTGGTCTCGGCACCGGGTCGCCCGCACCAGCACACGTAGGCGATGCGGAGCCCCTCGGGCGTCGCCGTCATCGAGATGATCTGGCGCGCCCCGATGAGGGTGCGCCCGCAGTCCACGCATGTGATGTCGAGCATCGGTGCCTCCCGTCGGACGTCTCGGCGGGGACACGTCCCGGCCGACTCCCTCCGTGAGAGTCCAATCAGTCCAAATTGGACTGATATGGAGCTGAAACGAAGGATTGGACCGATCCAATCGCGCCCAGGGGTGGCCTACAAGAGCCTTTCGTGCGATATTGGACTGGATGAAGGTCGATGCCACCCGCCTCGCGACGCTGATCGGCACCTGGGCCGGCGGGCCGGGGCCCCTCTACGACGGCCTCGCCGACGCCATCGCCGCGGCCATCGACCGCGGTGAGCTCCCGCCGGGCAGCGTCCTGCCCACCGAGCGCGAGCTGGCGGGCCGCATCGCGGTCTCCCGCACCACCGTGGTCGGGGCGTACGGGCGACTGAAGGACGAGGGCCGCCTGGAGAGCCGCCAGGGGCGCGGCACCTGGGTCGCCGGGGTGCGCGACGAGCGCCCGCCCGCCGAGAAGGCCTTCTCGGCCGAGCTCTACGCGGGGATGCTGGGCAGCCAGGCCGACGTCATCGAGCTGACCGCCGCCTGCCCGCCCCCCAGCCGGCTCATCACCGAGACGCTCACCACGATGGGGCCGGAGCGCATGGCCGAGGCGGTCACCGGCACCGGGTACCTGCCGGGCGGCCTCGAGGCGCTGCGGGTCGCGATCGCGGACCACATGACGGCCACCGGCCTCCCCACGCGCCCGGACGAGGTCATCGTCACGACGGGCGCGCAGCAGGCCATCGGGCTCGCGACGCTGCTGCTCGGCGGCCCGGGCCAGTCCGTCCTCGTGGAGGACGCCACCTTCCCGGGGGCCCTCGACATCACCCGCGGGGCCGGGATGCGGCCGGTCGCGGTGCCCATGGACCGCGACGGCGTCCTGCCCGACGCGCTCGAGGACCTGCTCGAGCGGGTGCGGCCGGCGTTCGTCTACCTCGTGCCCCCGCACCAGAACCCCACCGGCTCGGTGCTGTCGCCCCAGCGCAGCCGCCGGGTGGCCGAGCTGTCGGCCTCGTTCCGCGTGCCGGTCGTCGAGGACCTCACCCTGCGCCACCTGGAGCTGGACGCGCGGCCGATGCCGGCGCCCATCGCCTCCCACGGCCCGGACGGGTCGTCCATCGTCATCGGCTCACTCTCCAAGGTCCTGTGGGGCGGCCTGCGGATCGGGTGGATCCGGGCGGCGCGGCCGGTGGTCGAGCGCCTCATGCGCCTCAAGATCACGGCCGACCTCGGCAGCCCGGTCCTCGCCCAGACCCTCGCCGCCCAGGTGCTGCCGCGGTACACCGAGGCGGTGGAGGAGCGGCGGGGGTTCCTCGGGGAGCGCTACGCGGTGCTGTCGGCGGCGCTCGGCGAGCACCTCCCGTCGTGGACCTGGGAGACGCCGCGCGGCGGCTGCACCCTCTGGGTGCGCATCCCGTCCGGGGACGCCCGCGGGCTGGGCCAGGTGGCGCAGCGCTGCGGCGTCAACGTCGTGCCCGGCCAGGCGCTGTCGGCGGAGGGCCGCCACGAGGACCGCCTGCGCGTCCCGTTCGTCCACGAGCCGGACGTCATCGAGGAGGCGGTCCGCCGCCTCGCCGTGGCCTGGGAGGTCTACGCGGGCGCCGCCGACCGCGGGCGCGAGCCCGCGGGGCTCATCGTCTAGGCCGGGGCCCCGCGGCCGGGGCCAGGGTGCCGGTGAGCACCGTGTGGGCGCGGCCCGCCAGCTCCACCCGGTCGCCGCGCACGCCCACGCGCACGATGCCTCCGCGGGCCGACGCCTGCCGGCACACGAGGTCGTCGCGGCCGAGGCGCTCCGCCCACCAGGGGCCGAGCGTGCAGTGGGCCGAGCCGGTCACCGGGTCCTCCGCGATGCCCACGGCGGGGGCGAAGTAGCGCGAGGTGACATCGACGCCGTCGCGGCCGCCCTCCGCGGTGACGATGAGGCCCCGGGCGGTCATCGCGGCGAGGCCGGGGATGTCGGGCCGCAGCGCCTCCACGTCGGCGGCCGAGGGGAGCACCGCCATCCAGTCGTAGGCGCTGCGGCCGCACCACTCCGGCGCCCCGCCCAGCACGGCCACCAGCTCCGGCGGCGCGGTCGCCGCCTCCGGGCGAGTGACCGGGAAGTCCAGGACGATCCAGTCGCCGTCGCGCCGGGCCCCGAGCTCCCCGCCGAGGCTGGCGAAGCGGATGGGCGCGCCACCGGTCACCCGGCCGGTCTCCCACAGGGCGTGCGCCGCGGCGAGGGTCGCGTGCCCGCACAGCTCCACCTCGGCCGCCGGCGTGAACCAGCGCAGCCGCCAGCCGTCCCCCTCCGGCACGGGGAAGGCCGTCTCGGACAGGTTCATCTCGGCGGCGACGGCCTGCATCCATGTCGCATCGGCCGGGGCGCCATGCAGGCAGACGGCCGCGGGGTTGCCGCCGAACGGGCCCTCCGCGAAGGCGTCCACCACCATCATCGGGACGCCGCTCACGGGTAGTCCATGACGAGCACGGCGCTCGTCCCCTCGGCATGCGCCCGGTACAGGTGGGGCACGTCGGCGGGGAAGGTGGCGAGGTCGCCGGCCTCGAGGATCGCCGGGGCGTCGAGCGGGCCGGTCTCCAGGACGCCGGCCGTCACCAGCACGTGCTCGACGACGCCCGACGGGTGCGCCTCGGCCTGGCGGGCCTCGCCGGGGGCGGGCTCGATGACGTAGAGCTCGCTCGCGCCCCGCCGCCCGGTGCTCGCCAGCAGGCGCAGGGGGAACGGGGTGCCCTCGCCCTGCACCCGGACGCCCTCGCCGGCGCGGACGACGCGTACGTCGGGGGCGTGAGGTGAGACGAGCTCGCCGAATGGCGTCCCGAGGGCCGTGGCGATGGCCCAGAGGGTGTCGAGGTTGGGGTTGGCCCGGCCGGACTCGATGCCCGAGAGGGTCGACTTGCCGACGCCGGCGAGGGAGGCGAGCTCCGAGAGCGAGAGCCGCCGCCGGGCGCGGTGGCGGCGGACGTTCGCGGCCACGACCTCCGCGAGGTGACCCGCCGGGGGCGGGTCCAGCTGTTCCACCATGATGAACATCCCGTTCGGCTTGACGAACCGGCGGCGCAGGTTCCAGGATACCGAACGGTGCGTTCGGTTCGCCAGGACAGAGCGGTGCTCAGGCAGGCGGGGGCCATCGCGGTCGTGGCCGGCGCCTTCGCGCTCTCGTTCGGGGTGCTGTGCTCCGAGACGGGGCTCGGCCTGCCCATGACCGTCGCCCTCTCGACGCTCGTCTTCGCGGGCTCGGCCCAGCTCGCCGCGGTCGGGGTGATCGCCGACGGCGGCACCGGCGCGGCGGCGGTGCTCGCGGGCCTGCTGCTCGGGGCGCGCAACCTGGCCTTCGGGGTCGCCCTGGCGCCGCTGCTCGGCGGCCGCCTGGGGCGGCGGCTCCTCGCGTCGCAGCTCGTCATCGACGAGTCCGTCGCCGTCGCCACGGCACAGCCCGACGCCGCCTCCGCCCGGCGCGCCTTCTGGATCACGGGGCTCGGGGTGTTCCTGCCCTGGAACGCCGGCACGATCGCCGGCTGGCTGCTGACCGACGCGATCGACGTCGAGGCCACCGGCCTGGACGCCGCGATCCCCGGCGCCTTCGTCGCGCTGCTCGCGCCGCGCCTCACCTCCCGGGCCGCCTGGGTCGCCGCCCTCGGCGGGGCGGGCATCGCGCTCGCCCTGACGCCCGTCACGGCCCCGGGCGTCCCCATCCTGCTGTCGGCGGCCGGCGCCCTGGCGGGCCTCGTCGTGCAGGCCCGGGCGGACCGCGCGTGACCTGGGCCGCCGTGCTCCTGCTGGCCGCCGGGACCTACGCGATGAAGTCGGCCGGCCCGCTGGCCCTCGGGGGCCGCCCGCTGCCGCCGCTCGTCACGCGGGTCACCGACCTGCTGCCCGCCGCCCTCCTCGCCGCCCTCGTCGCGGTGCAGACCCTGACCGCCGACGGCCGGTGGACGATCGACGCCCGCGCCGCCGGCGTCGCCGCCGCCATCGGGGTCGCCGCCCTGCGCGGCGGGTTCCTGCTGATCGTGGCGACGGCCGTCGCCGTCACCGCCGGGGTGCGCCTGCTGGCCTAGAGCGCCCGGCGCATCGCGACGTGGACGATGCCGGCGTCCAGGAACTCGTCCCCCTCGGGCGCGTACCCGGCGCGGTCGTAGAAGCCCCGTGCCGAGACCTGCGCGTGGAGGGTCATCTCGGCGGCGCCCTCCTCCCGCGCGACCGCCTCGGCGAAGGCGAGGAGCACCGCGCCGATGCCCGTGCCCCGGGCGTCCGCGGCCACCGCCATGCGGCCCAGCCTCATCGCGTCGCCGGAGGGCACGAGGCGGCAGCAGCCCACGATCCGGCCGCCGTCCTCGGCCAGGAGGTGGAGGGCAGTGGCGTCGAGGTCGTCGTGCTCCAGGTCGGCCGGCACGCCCTGCTCGTGGACGAAGACCTCCTCCCGGAGCGCCATCACCGCGGCCATGTCGCCCGGGGAGGCCCTGCGGCACGAGGTGGTCATGTGCTTTTCAGAACGAGCGCCCGGGGGTAGGCTCGCCCGCATTCGGCGCCGCTCCCGACAGCGGGCCGGTCAGTGAAAGGGGCTCGGATGAAACGACGGCGCACGATGGCGTCTCTCCTGCTCATGGCGGGGGCACTCGGTCTCGGCATCGCCGCAGGGTGCGGCGACGACGATAGCGGCGGCGGCGGTGACGTCGGCGAGCTGAAGATCGGCGTGCTCGTCCCGCTGACCGGCGCGCTCGCCGACTTCGGCGGTCCCGGTTCCGACGCGGCGAACCTCGCCGCGGCGCAGGTCAACGCGGCCGCCGGTGACACCGGCCTGAGCCTCACGCTGGTCACGGAGGACACGAAGACCGACCCGCAGGCCGCCCAGGAGGCCGCGACCAAGCTCATCGAGAGCGACGGCGTCTCCGGGCTCGCGGGCCCGTGGGCCACGCCCGAGCTCATCCCGACGTCCGAGAACGTGACGATCGCGGCGGGCATCCCGCTCGTGACGCCGTCGGCCACCGGCCCGGACCTCACGACCCTCGACGACGACGGCCTCGTGTTCCGCACGCCGCCGTCCGACGCCATCCAGGGTCAGATCATCGCGCAGGTCATGGCCGAGGCCATCGGCGCCGACTCGACGGTCAACACCGCCTCCCGCAACGACTCCTACGGCACCGCGCTCGTGGAGGAGTTCACGAAGGCGTGGGAGGCCGGCGGCGGCACCATCGGCAAGAACGTCGCCTACAACCCCGACGCCACCAGCCTGAACTCCGAGGCGCAGCAGATCGCGAGCGGCAACCCGGACGGCTGGATGATCATCGACTACACCGGCACCTGGGCGAAGATGGGCCCGGCGCTGGTGCGCACCGGCAACTGGGACCCCGCGCGCACGTTCACGGGTGACGGCCTCCGCTCCCCGGACCTCCCGGGCGACACCGGCCAGCCGTCCACCGAGGGCATCCGCGGCACCGTGCCGACGTCCCTCGAGGCGCCCGGCGGTGAGGCGTTCGACGACCTCTGGACCGCCGAGGTGAAGAAGCCGCGGCAGACCTACGACGCGCAGAACTTCGACGCCGTCATCCTGCTCGCGCTCGCGGCGGCGAAGGCCGGCTCGAGCGACCCGGCCGACATCGCGGCCGAGCTGCAGGCGGTCTCCGGGCCTCCCGGCAACAAGTACACCTTCACGCAGCTGTCCGACGCGCTGGCGGCCCTGGCCGACGGCGAGGACATCGACTACGAGGGTGCCTCGGGCCCGATCGACTTCGACGAGAACGGCGACCCGTCCTCGGCGAACTACAACACCTGGAGCTACACGGGTGGCGAGCTGATCGACAGCGACAACGTCATCTCGTTCACGGAGGACGCGGACTGACGAATCACGGCGCGCCCGGCGGGGTCACCCCGCCGGGCGCAGCCGTACCGCCGAGGTAGAGCTCGGCGACCTGCGGGTCGACGAGCAGGGCGTCGCCCGGCCCCTCGAAGCGGTTCTGACCGCCCTCCAGCACGTAGCCGCGATCGGCCAGCGCGAGGGCGCGGCGGGCGTTCTGCTCGATCATCACGATCGTCACGCCGGCGCGGTTGATCTCGGCGACGGTGTCGAAGACCTCGCCGACGGCGCGCGGGGCGAGGCCCGCCGAAGGCTCGTCCAGCAGCAGCACGCTCGGGTCCGGCATGAGCGCCCGCGCCATCGCGAGCATCTGGCGCTCCCCGCCCGACAGGGTCCCGGCCCGCTGGCGGCGTCGCTCCCCGAGCCGCGGGAACAGCTCCATCATCTCCTTCATGCGGGCGGCGGACCGCTTCCGTGCCAGCACGCCGCCCACCTCCAGGTTCTCCTGGACCGTGAGCGAGCCGAAGACGTTGGCGACCTGCGGCACGTAGCTCATGCCCCGGGCAGTGACGTCGTGCGGCGCGGCGCCCGTGACGTCCTCGCCGCGCAGGCGGACGTGCCCCTCCCGCACGGGGACGAGGCCGAAGACGGCCTTGGCGAGGGTCGACTTGCCGGCGCCGTTCGGGCCGATCACCACCACGATCTCGCCCTCCGCCGCGGTCAGCGTGCAGCCGCGCAGGATGTCGACCTCGGGGACGTACCCGCCCACGAGGTTGTCCGCCTCCAGCACCGGCACCGCAGCGAGCGGGGGCGGCACCTCGTCCTCGGCGGGCTCGGTCATGCGGCGCTCGGCTCCGCGCCGAGGTACGCGTCGATGACCCGCGCGTCGCGGCGCACGTCGTCCGGGCGGCCGCGGGCGATGACGGCGCCCTCGGCCATCACGACGACCTCGTCGGAGCGCCCCATCACGGCCTCCATGTCGTGCTCCACGAACAGCACGGTCAGGCCGCGCTCCTCGCGCAGGCGCCCCAGGTAGTCGAGCAGGCGGCGGCCGAGGGTCGGGTTGACCCCGGCCATCGGCTCGTCCAGCAGCACGAGGCGCGGGTGGGTCATGAGCGCCCGGGCGAGCTCGAGCAGCTTGCGCTGGCCGCCGGAGAGGGTGGCCGCGTAGGCCGACGCGTGGGACTCGATGCCCACCTCGGCGAGCAGGCCCATCGCCTCCTCGTGCACCTCGACCTCGCGGCGCTTCCACTCCCCGCGCCGGAAGAGGGCCTTGTCGAAGCGCATCCCCGGCTGGTCCGGCGCCGCGAGCATGACGTTCTCGATCACCGTCATCTTGGACAGGACCCGCGTGAGCTGGAACGTGCGCACCATGCCCATCCGCGAGATCTGGTCGGGGCGGCGGCGGATGACGTCGTGCCCGTCGAAGCGGACGGCGCCCGAGTCGGCCTTGATGAACCCGGTGAGCAGGTTGAAGGCCGTCGTCTTGCCCGCGCCGTTCGGACCGATGAGGGCCGTCATCGACCCGCGGGCCACCGAGAAGGTGGCGCCGTTGACGGCCTGGAGCCCGCCGAACCGCACCTTCAGGTCCTCGACCTCGAGGAGGTCGGGCGCGGGGGCCGGCGTGGTCGTCGGCATCTCGGGGTCAGGCGTCGAGATGCAGCTCCTCCTTCTTGCCGAAGAGGCCCTGCGGCCGGAAGGCCATCATCCCCATGATGATCAGGCCCACCACGACGAACCGGAGGGCCGCGACCTTGTCCGCGTCCAGGGGGAAGTCGAGGAAGCGCGTGCCGGACACGATGAAGCCGATCACGACCGACCCCACGAGCACCCCGAAGTAGGAGCCGATGCCCCCGAGGATGAGGATCGCGAAGCCCACGAAGGTGAAGATGGGCTCGAAGTTCTCGGGGAAGAGGGTCGTCGAGTAGAAGGTGAAGAGCACCCCGGCGACGCCGGCGATGGCCGAGCCCAGCACGAGCGACTGGAGCTTGTAGGAGAAGACCGGCACGCCGGATGCGGCGGCCGCCTCCTCGTTCTCGCGCACGGCGCGCAGCGCGCGCCGCCACGGGGTCTTGCCGAGGTACACCAGCAGCAGCCCGATGAGCACCACCACGACCCAGGTGATGACGAGCAGCGGGACGCGCCGGTCGAGCTCGATGCCCCACCCCTCGAACGTGTCGAGCACGTCGTTGTTGAAGTCGCGCCACGGGCCGCTCGCGCCGCGCAGGCCCTGGGTGCCCCCGGTCGTGTCCTGTTCGTTCTCGATCATGATCCGCAGGATCTCCCCCGCGGCGATCGTCGTTATGGCGAAGTAGTCCGCGCGCAATCGCAGGGTGGGGATGCCGAGCAGGGCGCCGGCGGCGCCCGCGGCGATCACCGCGATCGGCATGGCGAGCCAGATCGTGACGCCGTTCGTGAGCAGCAGGCCGGTGGTGTACGCGCCGATCGCCATGAAGGCGACGTGGCCGAAGTTGATGAGGCCGGTGTCGCCCACCTCCACCTGCAGGCCCAGCACGAAGATCGCGTAGATCCCCGCGAAGGTGAGGACGAAGGCCCAGAAGCCGAATGCGAGGAGGGGGTCCACGGCGCTCCCTTAGACGGTCCTGGCCTGGCCGAAGATGCCCTGCGGGCGGGCGAGGAGGACCAGGATCAGCACGACGAACCCGATCGCCTCCTTGTAGGTCGGCGAGACGATCATCGTCGACCACTCCTGCACCAGGCCGAGCACGACGCCGCCCACGAGCGCGCCGTAGGCGTTGCCGATGCCGCCCAGCACCACCGCCGCGAAGATCGACAGGAGGAGGAACCAGCCGGTGTTCGGGGTGAGGGTGGTGTAGATGGCCGCCAGCACCCCGGCCAGGCCGGCGAGGCTGCCGGCGAGCAGCCAGGTGTAGGTGACGACCCGCTTCGTGTTGACGCCGGAGACCTCGGCGAGGTCGAACGAGTCGGCCAGCGCGCGCATCGTCTTGCCGATGAGGGTGGACTTCAGCATCGCCGCCACGACCAGCAGCACCACGCCCGCGGTGACGATGACCGTCACCTGGATGCCGGTGATGACCACGTCGCCGAAGGGGTTCCACGACTGGAACTGGTCGACGTCCAGCGACCGGTCGTCACCGCCCCAGTGGAACAGGATCAGGTTGCGGATCACGAACGCCAGCCCGATCGAGAGCAGCAGGAGCTGCATCACGCCGGCGCCGCGCTTGCGCATGGGTGCCCAGATGCCCCATTCGAGCACCAGCCCGAGCGCGGCGATGGACGCGATGGCGGCGAGCACCGCCACGATGAGGGGCATCCCGGCGCTCACGTTGACGGCGAAGGCGACGTAGCCGCCGAGCGTCATGAAGTCGCCGTGGGCGAAGTTGACCAGCTTCAGGATGCCGTACACGAGCGACAGGCCGATTGCGCCGAGCGCGTAGATCGCGCCGCTCGACAGGCCGTTGATCGTCGTGTTGATGAGCTCGTCCACGCGCCCCCGTCGGGTGGGGATGCGGAAGGCTACCCCGTCGCCGTCTGCCCTGTACCCACTGCGGGGGTCGCGGCACGCATCGTGCGCTTCAGGAGGCCGGCCAGGAGGCGCGCGCCGTCGGGCGTCGCGTGGGCTCCGTCGGCCAGCAGGTCGGGCCGTCCCTCGGTGACCGCGTGCCAGTCGGCGACGCTCACGTTGGCGCGCCCGTCGGCCGCGGCGCGCAGCACCTCGTTGACCCCGTCCTGCCACGGCTGCGACACGCGCACCGTCACCAGGACGATCACCGGGACGTCCGCGAAGGAGTCGAGCAGGTCCTCCAGGTCGCCTTGGTCCACCGTGCCGTTCGTGCCCACATGGAGGATGAGGACGGCGGGGGAGAGCGCGGCCACGGCGGCCTGCGCGGCGGCGGCCGACTCCGGGAACTGGCGGGCCACGGTCGCGTCGAGCGAGAGGCGCGACCCGAACGCGGCGGTGAGCTGCGGCGACGCGCCCAGCAGCACCGAGTCGCCCACCGCGAGGACCGGGCCGCGCAAGGCCGGCGCCGGGGGCGCCTCGGCGACCGCCTCGGTCGTCTCGGGCTCGGGGACCGAGCCGGCGGCCGACGCGCCCTGCGGACCGAGCGCGGACACGGACGGCGGGATGCCCGGCAGGCCGGGGGTGGTGGCCGGCAGCACCGCGACGAGCAGCGCCACGACCGCCGTGGTGGCGACGGTGGCGGAGATGGCCCAGCGGCGCCGCGGGTCGCCGTCGCGGCGCAGGCCCTGGCGCAGGCCGGTCCAGACGACGCCGAAGCCGTCGCGGCGGATCGGCGTCTCGACCCAGCGGTAGGACGCCCAGGCCAGCGCGATCGTCAGCCCGAGCTGCAGGGCGACGAGCGCCGGGCCGTCGAACGGCACGTCGCGGCCGGGCCGCGTGAGCATCAGGACCGGCCAGTGCCAGAGGTAGATGCCGTACGAGCGGACGCCGAGCCACACGAGCGGCGCCCAGGCGAGGGCGCGGCCGAGGCGCGAGGCCGGGTGGCAGACGACGGCGAGGAGCACGGCCGAGACGATGGCCGTGAGAAGGAAGCCGCCCTGGTACAGGAAGCGGCCCATCTCGCCCACGGTGCAGAGCAGCAGGACGAGCAGCGCGAGCGCGCCGAGGCCGATGCCGTCGAGCGCCGGCGGCGCGGAGCGCCGGGCCGCGCGGGCCAGGCGCGCCGCCGGCCACAGGAACGCGAGGGCGACGCCGGCCAGGAGGCCCGCGGCGCGGGTGTCGGTGCCGTAGTAGATCCGGGAGGGGTCGGTGCCCGGCGCCCACAGGACCGCCGCGGCGATCGTGGAGGCGAGGATCCCGGCGAGCACGCCGATGAGCAGGCGGCGGCGCCCGAGGAGGGCGATGCAGGCGGCCATGATCGGCGGCCAGAGCAGGTAGAACTGCTCCTCGACGGCCAGCGACCACAGGTGCTGGAGCACCGACGGCCGGGCGAACTGCTCGAAGTACGACTGCTCGACGGCGATCTGGTACCAGTTGCCGACGTAGAGCAGGGAGCTCACCACCGCCCCCCGCAGCCCGCCCACCTCGCCCGGGTGCAGCACGAGCATCGCGGCCAGCACCACGGCGATCATCACGACGACGGCGGGCAGCAGGCGCCGCGCGCGGCGCACCCAGAAGCGGCGCAGGTCGATGCGCCCGGTGGACGCGCGCTCGGAGAGCAGGAGCGAGGTGATCAGGAAGCCCGAGATCACCAGGAAGACGTCGACGCCGAGGAACCCGCCCGGGAGCCACGAGGCCCCGGCGTGGTACCCCACCACCGCGAACACGGCGAGCGCGCGCAACCCGTCGACCCCGGGCATGTAGGGGAGCCGTGAGGGGCTCCCCCCGGGCGCGGTCGTGGGCGGCGTGCGGTCCGGCACGGTGACCCTTTCGCCACCGGGCGCGCGTGCCCTACCCGCCCCGGGCCCGGCGTCGCGCCGGACCCGGGGGGCGGTGTCAGCCGGGCGCTACGAGGTGGTCGCGCAGACCGCGTACGCCTGGATCTGCAGCGGCGTCGTGGTCGAGGTGTTCTCGATGATCACCTGCCAGCGGGCCGGGGTGACGCCGTCGGCCGCGGCCTCGGGCCGGGACGCCACGACGTAGGCGCCGGACGCGGTGGCCAGCGGGCCGCCACCGCCCGCGATGAGGCTCTGGCCGGCGGCGCACTCCACGGACGCCTGACCGAGCGACGACGGGTTGACCCCCACGACGACGGACTTGGCGATCACGACGACCGGCACCTTCGCGTTCGCCGCGAGCTGCGTGCGGGTGACGGCGCCGGTGGCGATGTTCGCCGTGCCGACGGCCTTCGCGGCGATCTTCGGGCCGGTGACCGCGCCCCTCTTCAGCTTGGACACGTTGATCGCGCCGTTCTGGATGTCCTTGGCCTGGACCGCGGAGTTGCGGATCTCCGCGGTCCCGATCGTCCCGTTCTTCAGCTTGCCGCCGGGGATCGACTTGTCCTGGATGGTGGCGCCGTTGATGAGCGCCTGGGCGGCGCCGGTGCCGACGACGCCGACGACGAGCGCACCGACGGCGAGGCCGACGGCGGCGGGAGCGCTGATCCGGCGGCGGGGAAGGCGGGGCATCTGAGTCCTCCTGGAAGGGATCCGGGAGCGCGACCATACGACGGGGGGCGGTCGGCACGGGATCCCGCATGACCGCCCGCCTCCGGGCCGGATAGAGTCGCGCGCCACGTCACGTCGCCGGGGGACCCGGGGTGGACATCGATTTCCCGCCCGAGGGGGCGGAGTGGACGTTCTTCGCCTGCGCGCTGGTGATCCTCATCGGACCCGTCGTGGCCCAGCGCCTGCGCCTGCCCGGGATGGTCGGCGTGGTGCTCGGCGGCCTGGTGATCGGGCCGAACGTGCTCGACTGGGTGCCCCGCGAGGGGATCGTGGAGGGCGTGGGCCAGCTCGGCCTGCTGACCCTCATGTTCCTGGCGGGGCTCGAGCTCGACCTGGAGGAGTTCGCCCGCCGCCGCACCGAGTCGGTGCGCTTCGGGCTCATCACGTTCTCGCTGCCCTTCGTCCTGGGCATCGCGGCCGGCTTCGCCGGCTTCGACTACGGCTGGGCGGCGGCGATCCTCTACGGGTCGTTGTGGGCGTCCCACACCCTCGTCGCCTACCCCATCGTGAGGTCGGCGGGGCTCGCCGGGCACCGGGCCGTCGGGATGTCCGTGTCCGGGACCGTCATCACGGACACGCTCGCCCTGTTCGTGCTCGCGGTCGTCGTGGGCTCGCAGACGGGGGACGGCTCGACCGCGGCCATCGTCGGCGGCCTCGTGCTGGGGCTCGCGGTGCTCGTGGTCGTCGCCTTCGTCCTGCTCCCCCGGGTCGTGAAGGTCTTCTTCGCCACGCTCGGCCGCGACCGCTCGGTGCGCTTCATCGGCGTCATCGCGGTCTTCACCGGGGTGGCGGTGGTGGCCGACCTCGGCGGCATGGAGGGCATCGTGGGCGCCTTCTTCGCCGGGCTCGCCATCAACCGCCTCATCCCCAACCGCAGCCCCCTCATGGAGCGCCTCGAGTTCTTCGGGTCGTCGCTCCTGGTGCCGTTCTTCCTCATCTCCACCGGCATGCTCATCGACCCGGCGAAGTTCACCGAGGCGGAGACGCTCGCGCTCGGCGGCGTGTCGCTGGCGGTCGTGATCGTGGGCAAGCTGGGCGCGGCGGTCATCGCGGGGCGCATGGGCGGCTACACCCGCGACGAGATCGGGGTGGTCTTCTCCCTGACCGTCGCCCAGGCGGCGGCCACCCTCGCCGCGGTCATCGTGGGCCTCGACGCCGGGATCTTCGACGAGACGCTCGTCAACGCGGCCCTCGTCGTGGTGCTCGTGAGCCTCGTGATCGCGCCCCTCGGGGCGTCGTACTACACGCCGCGCGTGCGGGTCCCCTCCGGCGAGGAGGGCTCGCGGCGCATCGGCGAGGCCGTGCTCGTGCCGCTCGCCGACGACCGGGTGGAGGAGCGGGCGCGGCTCGGCGCGCTGCTCGCCCGGTCCGACAAGGGCGTCGTCCTCGCGATCGCCCTGGCCCCGGAGCCCGCGGGGCCGGAGACCCGCGCCGAGGCCCGCGCGCGCCTCGGCCGCGCGGAGGAGGTGATCGGCGGGCTCGGCGTCGAGTACGAGTCCGGGGTGCGGGTGGCCGACTCGGTGGCCGCCTCGGCGCTCCGCGCGGCCGTCGAGCACGACGCGAGCTGCATGGTCGTCTCCTGGGCCGGGGTGATGGCGGCGCGGCAGGCCGTGTTCGGGGGCGCGCTCACCGGCCTGCTGGTCGCGGCCCACGTGCCGGCCCTCGTCGTGGCGCCGGGCGGCGCGCCCCCCGAGCGCGTGGTGCTGGCCCTCTCGCACCACGACCTCGCACCCCGCGGGCATCCGGAGACGCTTCTCGCGGTCCGCACCGCCCGGTTGCTCGCGGACGCACTGGACACGTCCCCGCGCATCCTCGCGCCCGACCCCGACATCGCGCGGCCCCTGCTCGTGGGGCTGGAGGGCGCCCCCGTGCAGGGCTTCGCCGGCACCCGCGCCCAGGCCCTGACCCACGACCTCGGGCCCGGCGACCTCGTCGTGCTGCCCGGGCGGATGACCGCCGGCGTGCTCGACGGCGACGCCGCGCCGCTCGTCGCCCATCCCGGCGGCCCGACCGTCGTGCTGGCCGTCCCGCCGCGCTCGACGTCGGGTGACGACCTCGCCGCCCTCATCCTCAAGGCGCGCGCCTGACCTGACGCGCGGGTCCTCCGGCCGGGTGCGGGGGTACGATCGCGCGGTCCGTCACCCGGCGCCGTCCCGGGCGCCATCCGAAGGAGCTCAATTGAACCTGCCGTCGCGCGCCCTGACGGCGTGCCTCGCGGCCCTCGCCCTGCTCGCGTTCGCGGGCTCGGCGATGGGGGCCGTGAAGGTCTCGTTCGTCCAGGGCGAGCAGAACGTCACCGTCACGCGTCCGGGCGACGGCCTGGACGTCGCGGTGCAGGCCCTCCTCGCCGGCCCCACGCCGGCGGAGCGGGCGAAGCAGATCCGCACGTACATCCTCCCGAACACCCCGGTGCTCGCGGTGTCGCAGGCGGGGAGCGTGGCCACGGTCGACGTGTCCTCGCGCTTCGTCTCCGGCACCGACAGCGACACCCTCGGCGCCCGCCTCGCGCAGCTCGTCGGCACCGTGACCGCCGTGCCCGGCGTCACCTCGGTGCAGGTGCTCGTGCAGGGCGGGGTGCCGCTCGGGCTGTTCCCGGGCGTCAACGCCACGGTGCCGCTCACGGTCGCCGCCCTCCAGGCGCCGGACGTGAAGCCGCCGAAGCCGAACGTCACGCCGTCGGGGAACCCGACGACGGGCACGCGCGCCGCCCAGCAGAAGCTGGCCGACCTCGGCTACCTGCTGCAGAGCGACGTGGACGGCCGCACCGGCCCCGCCACGACGGCCGCCGTCATCGCCTTCCAGAAGTGGGAGGGCATCCAGCGTGACGGCGTCCTCGGCCCGCAGACGCTCGGGAAGCTGCGGAACGCGCAGCGCCCGGTGCCGAGCACCCGCGGGGGCTCCGGCCGCCGGGTGGAGGTGCTCGTGGGCAAGCAGCTCGCGCTGGCGATCCAGAACAACCAGGTGGTCAGGGCCCTGCACGTCTCCTCGGGCAAGCCCTCCACGCCCACGCCGATCGGGAGCTTCAGCGTGTACGCGCAGTACCCCCGCTGGTGGTCCGTCCCGTTCCGTGAGTGGCTCCTGTGGGCCTCGCCGTTCGTGGGCGGGGTCGCGCTGCACCAGTTCCCGGACGTCCCGGTCTACGCCGCCTCGCACGGCTGCGTCCGGGTGCCCGAGGCCAACGCCCAGTGGCTCTACCGGTTCGTCTCGGTGGGGACGCCCGTGGCCGTCCTGGCGGGTTCGTGATGCGGGCGCGCGCGATCATCGCGGCGGCCGTCGCGGCCCTGGCGATCGGTGCCGGCACGGCGTCCGCCCAGGCCCCCGTGGCACCGCCCACCACCGTCACGCCCGGCGTCCTGACCGTCGGGGTCAACCTCCCGAGCGACGGCTTCCAGGTGGGGTCGGTCAACGGCACCCAGGTCGTCTTCGCCCGGGGTCTCGAGATCGGCCTCGCGTCGGCCATCGGCCGCCGCCTCGGCCTGCCGGTGCAGTTCGTCAACGTCCCGGTGTTCAGCGACATCGTCGCCCCGGGCCCGAAGACGTTCGACATCGCGCTGGCCCAGGTGTCGATCACGGCCGGCCGCCGTCAGGCGGTCGACTTCTCGGCGCCGTACATGAACGCCGATCAGGGGGTGCTGCTGCGCCGGGGGCTCTCGTCCGCCACGACGATCGCCTCCCTCAAGTCGCTGCAGCTCTGCGTCCTGCGCAAGTCGACGGGCGCGGCGATCGTCGCGAGCCGGGTGAAGCCCACCCGTCCCGCGCGGCCCTACGCCGACGTCACCACGCTGGTGCAGGCCCTCGAGACCGCCCGGTGCGACGCCGTCGTCTACGACGCGCCGACCCTCGCGGTCCTCGCGGCCGAGATCCCGAACCGGGTGGGCCCGATCGCGGGCGTCATCCCGACGGGGGAGAAGTACGGGATCGTGCTGCCGGACGGCAGCCCGCTCCTGCCGTCGGTCAACTCCGCCCTGCGGACGCTGATCGCGAACGGCAACGTCGCGAACCTCACCAGGAAGTGGCTCTCGGTGAACCCGACGACGCTGAAGGCGCTCTCCTAGAGCGGGTCGCGGGCCGGGCGCCGCTCAGGCGCCCGGCCCGTCCTCCCTCCGTCCCATCTCCGCCGCGACGCGTGCCGCCGCGGCCATGGGGGCGTCCTGCAGCAGGCGCGCGCCGGTGATGTGCGCCACCTGGATCGAGGCGCCCCGCCCGGCCAGCGCGGTGGGGTGGTCGTGCGAGAGCCCGTGCAGGCACGGGATGACCGACTCGAGCGGACCCATCCGCTCGGAGCACACGACGACGAGGTCGGGCCGCACGCGGTCGGCGACGTCCCGGATCGTGTCCATGGGGACGTCGGCGCCGAGGTAGGTGATGCGCCAGCCGTGGTCGCGCAGGCCGATGCCGAAGCACAGGAGGCCGAGCTCGTGCCGCTCGGTGGGCGGGCAGGCGAGCAGCGCGCGCGGGCCGACGCCGAGGTCGAAGCCGCGGGCGAGCCCCATGAGCCGGCCCTGCAGCACGGCGCTCGCGAAGTGCTCCTGCCCCACCGACACCTCGCCGCGCCCCCAGCGGTCGCCGAGGTCCCGGAGGTAGGGCAGGACGACGTCGCGCAGCACGGCCTCCACGCTGAACGCGGCGAGGAGCCGGTCGATGACCACCTGGGCCTCGACGTCGTGGAATCCCTCGAGCGCCTCGCCGAGCTCGGCCCGGGCGGCGGCCATGACGTCGTCCGGTTCGGTGCCCGCCGGCCGCGCCGGCGCGCGCAGGGCCATCCGCGCGGCGACGCCGGCGGCGTAGCCCTCGGCCAGGTGGCGCTGCATGGCGCGCACGCGCGCCTCGTCCTGGGCGGAGTAGAGCCGGAAGCCGCCCTCGGTGCGCTCCGGCGAGAGCAGGCCGTACCGCCGCTCCCACACGCGCAGGAGATCGGGGGTCACACCCAGGCGCCGGCTCAGCTCGCCGATGCGCAGGAGTCCCGCGGTGCCGCTGGGTGTCGTCTCAGAGGTCGTCGGCGCCTCGGTGTCCGGTTCCGGGTGCAGGTATCTCGACAGCGTGTCCAGGGTATCCCCCCGTCCACACGATACGAGGGGATCCGTCCATGAATCTCGACAGAACCTTGACAGCCTGTCCGGGTCGTGCTGCCATTGTCCTATGACGAGCAGCAGCCCGACCCGCCGTCGCCCGGCCGGCACCGCCCGCGGGGCCGCGCTCGAGCGCTTCAGCCGTGACCTGTGCGACGCGCTCACGCCGTGTCTCATGCCCGACCCGCGCCGCCCCGGATGGGCGGAGGGGTACCTCCAGGAGATCTGCCAGGCCGGCGTCGCCCGCCTCGCGGCCGACCCGCGCGCCGAGCCGATGGCCTCCCGCGCGCTCTTCGGCTCCGCCCGCTCCCTCCTCCGTGCCCACGACCAGCTGCGCGCGTCGCAGCTCATCGACGCGCACCTGTCCCGGGCGCGCGCCTTCTTCGAGCGCGACCGCCGCGACGTCGGCGACGACGGCAGCCCGCGCTGCGCGGCGCTCAACCGCAAGGGCAAGCCGTGCGGGAGGGAGCCCATGTGGGGCACCCCCTTCTGCGTCTCGCACACGGAGCGATAGCGGCCCTGAGGAGGGGGGCCGCCCGGCGGCGGCTGGTCTAGGCTCCCCCGCCATGGACGTCCACCTCGCCATCGCCTCCAAGCGGGACACCCGGGGGTACTCGGGCGCCCCCGTCTCCGAGGAGGTGGCGTACCGCATCCTGGACGCCGGCCGCCTCGTGGGCAGCGCGCGCAACCGCCAGCCCTGCCGCTTCGTCGTGGTCGGGGGCGAGGCGCTCCCCGCCGTCGCCGACACGGTCTATCTGGCGGGCAACATCCTCTCGGCCGGCCTCGTCGTGGCGATCGTCGTGACCCCCGGCGGCGGCCTCGTCGACTTCGACGCCGGGCGCGCCGCCCAGAACATGATGCTCGCGGGCTGGGCGGAGGGGATCGCCTCGTGCCCCAACGGCATCGCCGACCGTGAGGGCCTGGACACGGCCCTCGGCATCCACGAGCCCGAGCGGGCCGTGATCGTCCTGTCGTTCGGCGCACCCGAACGGCCGCGCGACCCGGCCCGGCGCGACGCGGACGCGTGGAGCGCCCGCGCGCCGCGGTACCCGCTCGACGCGCTCGTGCGCCGCGTGGAGGGCCACCGATGAGCCTCGAGCGGCGCGGGCGCCTGGGCGCCACCGGCCCCGGCGAGGCCGCCCTCGGCCACGCCGACGCGGCCCTGCTGCGGCGCGGCAGCGACCCCGAGTTCCTCCACAGTGACCCGTGGCGGGTGCTGCGGATCCTAGGCGAGTTCGTGGACGGCTTCGACGCCCTCGCGCGCATCGGCCCCGCCGTCTCGGTGTTCGGCTCGGCCCGCCTCGGCCCGGACAACCCGTACTACGGCCTCGCGCAGGAGGTCGGCCGCCTGCTCGTGGAGCGCGGCTACGCCGTCATCACCGGCGGCGGGCCCGGGATCATGGAGGCCGCGAACCGCGGCGCCTCCGAGGCCGGCGGCATCTCGGTGGGCTGCACGATCGAGCTCCCCCACGAGCAGGCCGTCAACGAGTGGGTCAACCTGGCGATCGCCTTCCGGTACTTCTTCGTACGGAAGACCATGTTCGTGAAGTACGCCGAGGCCTACATCGTGTTCCCGGGCGGGTTCGGGACCATGGACGAGCTGTTCGAGGCGCTCACGCTCATCCAGACCGGGAAGGCCAAGTCGTTCCCGCTCGTGCTGTGCGGCTCGGGGCACTGGTCGGGGCTCGTGCGGTGGATCCAGGCGCGGCTGCTGGAGGAGGGCTACGTCGGCCGCGGCGACATGGACCTGATCCAGATGTCGGACGACCCCGAGGAGGTCGTGCGCATGGCGGTGGGGCCGCCGCCGGGATGAGGGCGGACGCGGCGGACGGGCTCCCCCGGCGGCCGGGCCGGCGCGACCGGCTCGCGCGCGAGCGCACCGAGGGGATGATCCGGCGCCGCGAGCGCCTCGAGGCCGAGGTCGCCGAGCAGCTCGAGCCGCTGCTCGGCCCCGCCGGGGGCCCGGTGGGCGAGACCGCCCGCGCCCACTGGCGGCGGACGCAGGTCGACGCCTACCTCACACTCCCGCCCTGGCGCCGGGCCTGGCGCACCTGGTGCGCGTGGGCGCGCAGCCAGCGCGCCGCCACGTTCCTGGGGCTCGCCGCCCTCTGGACCGTGGTGCTGCTGCCGCTGCGCATGCTCGGCCTCGCGGGCATCGGGGCGTCCCAGGTCGGGGTCGCCACCCTCGCACTGCTCGCGCCGGTCGCCGCGTTCGTGCCGCCCACCCGCCGCGGGCGCTTCGTGAAGCCCCTGCCCCCGCCGGCCCCGCCGTGGCGCGGATCGCGCGCCGCGCGCACGGTCGGGCGCGCAGGCGTCGCCGCGGTCCTCGTCGCGCTGCTCGCGGTCGGGGTGCTGACGCTGCTCGGCCCCGGGCCCGCCGCCCCGCCGGAGGGCGTGGCCCGCGTCGCCCGGCAGGCCGACGTGCTGCTGCTCGACCGCGCCATCGCCGGCCTCTGCGGGCCGGCCTCGCACGCCGAGGTCACCCCCCGTGGGCCGCACACCTACCTCGTCGCGCTCGACGGCGGGACCCCCTCGCGGGCGGAGGTCGTCCGCAGCGGGGGATTCGAGGACGTGCGGACGCGCGTGGAGATCGCCGAGGGCGCGGCGATCTGCCCGCCCGCCTGACCCTCCGGGCTACCCCGCCCGGCGGCGCAGGGTGACGGCGCGGGAGGCGAAGCCCTCGCGCCATCCGAGGGGGAGTGCGCCGATGGCGGCGCCGCGCTCCAGGTCCTCGGGGCTCGCGTCGTCCAGCAGCAGGAGGGCGACGTCGCGGACGCTCATCGACCCCTCGGCCGCCCGCTCGCGGGCCAGGACGTCGCCGGCCCCCACCGTGCCCGGCTCGATCACGCGGAGGTAGAAGCCCACCCGCCCGCTGCGCAGGAACGGCTTGAGGAAGGTGGGGTCGCCCATCCGCATGCCCAGCTTGAAGCAGGGCATCCGCGGCTGGCTCACCTCGAACAGGGCGTCCTCGCCGCGCAGCAGGTCGCCGATCATCACCTCGTCCTCGGTGAGCCCCTCGACGGTGAGGTTCTCCCCGAAGCGGCCCGGCGCGAGGTCGTCGCGTCCGAGCTCCACCTCCCAGTGGGCGTAGTGCTCGAGCGGGTAGGCGTAGACGGCCTTGTCCACGCCGCCGTGCACCGTCAGGTCGGCCTGGCCGTCGCCGGTGAGCCCCTGCGGCCCGGCGGCCACGCGCCCCTGGACCGGCTCCTTGACGATGCCCGTGACCACCGTCCGCCCGGCGTGGCTGAGCTCGGCGGGCAGGCCGACGTTGACGGACAGGATGCGCACCGGACGAGGGTACGCCCCGCGGGTATCGTCCGCCCCATGACCCGCGTCTTCCCGCGTGACGAGCACTTCATGCGGGTGGCGCTGCACGAGGCGTCGGAGGCGAGCGCCCACGGTGACGTGCCGGTCGGCGCCGTGGTGGTGCGCGACGGCGAGATCGTGGGCCAGGCCCACAACGAGCGCGAGCTGCGCTCGGACCCGACGGCCCACGCGGAGGTTCTCGCGCTGCGCGCCGCGGCCGTGACCCTGGGGGGCTGGCGGCTGCTGGGGACGGTCCTCTACTGCACCCTGGAGCCCTGCCCGATGTGCGCGGGCGCGATCCAGCAGGCGCGGGTCGCCCGGGTGGTCTTCGGCGCCCCCGACCAGAAGGTGGGCGCGGCGGGGACCGTCATCAACCCCCTCCAGGATCCGCGGCTGCTGCACCGGGTGGAGGTGCAGGGCGGGGTGCTGGCCGCGGACGCGCTCGGCCTGCTGCGTTCCTTCTTCGACGACCGGCGTTAGGGGCGCGTAAGAGCCCGTAAAGGTCTGGCGGATCCGCCGAAAGGCGCATGGCCGCGGCGCCGGTGCTGGGGTACCATCGCCCCCGCCCGGACCCTCCAGGAGGAGAACCCCTTGAGCAGGAAGGCCCTCACGCCCCGTCGCGCCCTCGCCGGCATGGCCCTCGCCGCCGCCGTGGGCGCCGCGCTGGCGATCCCGTCGACCGGCGCCGCCGGCGTGGCCGCGGTGCAGGACGACGTGCTCACCACCGCGCCGCTGGGTGAGATCCCGACCCGCGTCGCCATGGTCAAGGCGAGCAAGGCCAAGGTGGCCCGCTTCGACATCCTCTGGTCCACCGTCGCGCCGACGAAGCCGGCCAACCCGACCAACCCGGCCGACCCGGCCTACGACTGGTCCCGCATCGACGCCGTCTTCGCCGGCTTCGCCGCCGCGAAGATCACGCCGATCGTCTCGACCTACAGCACGCCCGCCTGGGCCGTGCAGGGCCGCGACACCCCGCAGGCGACCGCCTACAACCCGGACGCGCCGATCCCGGCCGCCTACGGCCAGTTCATGAAGGCCGTGGCCACCCGGTACAGCGGCAAGTTCCGCCCGGCGCCCGGCGCCGCGCCGCTCCCGCGCATCCGCCACTTCGAGGTCTGGAACGAGCCGAACCTCAAGGGCTTCTTCCAGTTCAACGGCTCGAGCAACCTCGCGAAGTACAAGGGCCTCGTGAAGGCCGCGTACCCGCAGATCAAGGCCGCCAACAGCCGCGCCATCGTCATCGCCGGCGTCGGCGGGCCGCGGTCCTCCACCGGCAACGGCAACATCGGCGCCCGCCAGTGGATGAACGGGATCCTGAACGACAAGTCGGTCAAGTTCGACGCGTACTCGCAGCACATCTACCCGTCGAAGGGCCCGAAGTTCTCGACCCCGTCCTACGACAAGGCGTTCCCCACCTGGAACAGCCTGGACGAGATCTTCACCGCGCTGGACAAGCGCAAGAAGGGCATGAAGCTGTACGTCACCGAGGCCGGCTACACGACGTCCTCGACGCCCTTCCGCCCCGACCTCAAGCCGGTGACGCTGTCCCAGCAGAACACGTACCTCAAGCAGATCTTCTCGCTGCCGGACGTGAAGAGCCCGCAGATGGCCGCGGTCGTCTGGTTCAACCTGCAGGACAACGCGAACTGGCCCGCCGGGCTCATCCGCGAGAACGGCACGAACAAGCCCAGCTACGCGTCCTTCCGGGCGATCGCGGGCAAGCCGATCCCGTCGGCGCTGCGCTCGACGCTCTCCGTGAAGTAGCCCGTCGGTTGCCGGACCCCCCGCGATGGGCGACCATCGGGGGGTCCGGCGTCCCGACGGAGGCGGTCCCGTGAGCACCACCCGTGAGCCGGCGCAGGCGACCCCCGCCGCGCAGGGCCCCGACCGCACCACGACGATGTCGGGCGTCCCGCTCGACGCCGTGTACGGCCCGGACGGGCGCGCCGCCGAGCCGCCGCCCGGCGAGTACCCGTACACGCGGGGCCTCCACCCCGAGATGTACCGCACCCGCCTGTGGACGATGCGGATGTTCGCCGGCTTCGGTACGCCGGAGGACACCAACGCGCGGTTCCGGCACCTGCTGGCCCAGGGGCAGACCGGCCTCTCGACCGCCTTCGACATGCCCACCCTGATGGGGTACGACCCGGACCACCCGCTCTCCGAGGGCGAGGTGGGCGGCGAGGGCGTCTCGGTGGCATCGGCCGACGACATGCAGCGGCTGTTCGCCGGGATCGACCTGGAGTCGGTGTCGACGTCCATGACGATCTCGGGTCCCGCCGCGCCGGCGCTGGCGCTGTTCGTGGTGGCGGCCCGCCGCGCGGGCGCCGACCCCGCGCGGCTGCGCGGGACGCTGCAGGCGGACATCCTCAAGGAGTTCATCGCCCAGAAGGAGTGGATCGTCCCCGAGCGCCCCGCGGTGCGGGTGCTCACCGACCTCATCGCCTGGTGCACGGCGGAGATGCCGCTCTGGCACCCGGTCTCGGTGAGCGGGTACCACATCCGCGAGGCGGGGGCGACGGCGGCCCAGGAGCTCGCGTTCACGATCGCGGACGGGCTCGCCTACGCCGAGGATCTCGTGGCCCGGGGGGTCGACCCCGACGCCTTCCTGCCGCGCTTCTCGTTCTTCTTCAACTTCCACATCGACCTGTTCGAGGAGGTGGCGAAGCTGCGGGCGGCGCGGCGCCTGTGGGCCTCGCTCATGCGCGACCGGGTGGGCGCCCGCGACCCGCGCTCCTGGCAGCTGCGGACGCACGTGCAGACCTCCGGTGTCTCGCTCACCGCCCAGCAGCCGCTGCTCAACCTGGCGCGGGTGTCCATCGAGGCCCTGGGCGCGGTGATGGGTGGCGCGCAGAGCCTGCACACGAACGCCTACGACGAGACGCTCGGCATCCCCACGGAGGAGTCGGCGACCCTCGCCCTGCGGACGCAGCAGATGATCGCGGAGGAGACCGGCGTGGCGTCGGTGGCCGACCCGCTCGGCGGATCGCACTACGTCGAGGCGCTGACGGACCGGCTGGAGGAGGAGGCCCGCGAGCTCATCGCCGCCATCGACGCGATGGGCGGGATGGTGGCCGCGGTCGAGGCGGGGTTCCCGCAGGCGCGGATCGCCGACGCGGCGTACGTGTTCCAGCGTGAGCTGGAGGCGGGCGCGCGCCGGATGGTGGGCGTCAACTCGAACGTGGAGGCCGAGGGGGACGATCCGTCGATCCACCGGCCCGACCCCGAGGCCGCCCGGCGCCAGGTGGAGCGGGTGGGGGAGCTGCGCGCCCGCCGCGACCCCGCGGCCCACGCGGCGGCGCTGGAGCGGCTGCGCGCCGCGTGCGCCGGCGAGGAGAACGTGATGCCCCACCTCGTCGCGGCCGCCGACGCCGACGCGACGATCGGCGAGATGTGCGACGTGTTCCGGGAGGTCTGGGGCCGCTACCGCGATCCCGGCCGCTGGTAGGTCAGGCGGCCTCGCGGACGGCGACCGGCTCGGGGGCGACCGCGGTGTCCGGGTCGATCTCGAGGGGCGCGCGCCGCCCGGCCACGAGCGCCGGGCCGAGCCAGGCCAGCGCGAGCGCGCCGGCGCCGAGGGAGGCGACGAGGGCCGTGGCCTGGATCGCCATCCCGAACGCGAGGGCGTGGGAGGCGGAGACGCCGTGGGCCATCGCGAGGGCCGGCAGCAGCACGACCTCGCGGGTGCCGGCGCCGCCCGGGGCGCCGGGGACGATGCCGGCGAGGACGATGGCGGCGTAGGCGAGCGGGGCGGCCTGCGGCGGCAGGTCGAGGGCGAGGAGCAGGGCGGCGAGGAAGCCGATGCGGGCGACGATGGCGAGCGTGCCCGCCACGGCGGCCGCGCGGGCGGCCTCGCCGTCGCCGAGGACGCGGGCGCCCTCGCCGAGCTTGCCCGTGGCGCCGCGCAGGCGGGAGGGGACGAGGCGGGAGGCGAGGCCGACGACCCGTCCGGCGCGACCCAGCTTCGCGGCGACCGCGAGGGCGGCGAGGCCGAGCACCACGGCGAGCGCGGGCCAGCGCAGGTTCGCGAGGTGGCCGGGGAGGGGGAGGACGAGGACGAGGAGGAGCATCGCCCCGGCGGTCACGGCCGCGTCCATGGTCTTGAAGCCGGCGAGGCCGCCGGTGATGCGGAGCGTCCCGGCCTTCGCGCCGTCGGGGTGGCGGCGGACGATGCCGATGCGGAGCGCCTCGCCGAGGCCCACCGGCAGCAGCTCGCACGACGCGCGGGTGATCCAGTGGAGGCCGAGGGTGGTCCCCATGGGGATCCGGATGCCGCCCGCGCCCTGGCAGATCCCCCACATGACGCCGGAGAGGGTCTGGCTCGTGAGGTACAGCGCCAGCGCCGCGCCGAGCATCTCCGGCTCGGCGTGGGTGAAGGCGGTCACGGCGGCGCCGAGGTCGAGCTGCGCCATGCCGAACCCGGCCGCGACGAGCAGCGTGAGGAGGGCGGCGCCCGCGAGGACGCGACGGGGGGTGAGCTCGGGCATCACCCGTCCATCGGCCCGCGCGCGCCGTCACTTGCCCCCCGGGGTCGCCGGCCTCGGCCCCGGATCCGCGATCAGTTCCGGTGTCCCTCCGCGATCACTTGATCGCGCGGGGCGGGATCGAGTGCGAAAGGCCGCTCAGGGAGCGGGATCTCCCGGAGGGAGGGCGGCCACTGCCTCCTCGGCGCGCACCAGGACGCAGTAGGGGCCGATGGCACGGAGGCGGGTCGCGGGGATCTCGGCGTCCCCGCAGACGACGGCCGTCACGGCACCGGTGCCCTCGTCGAAGAGCACGTCGGTGAGGGGGCCGGCGGCGTCGCCGTGGTCGTCGAGGACGAGCCGGCCGTCGAGGTCGAGGTGCCCCTTCGCGACGGCCTCCTCCCGGTCGTCGGCGGGCGGGCGGACGTCGTCGTCGCCGCCGACCACGATGCCGTCGGGCCCGAAGCCCACGATCGCGTCCCAGCCGACCAGGCCGGCGCGGCGGCCCTTCCCGCTCACGTGGAGCGCGGTGATGCGCCGGGTGGCGGCGTCGATCACCACGTGGCGCAGCTCGCCCAGCGACTCCGCGCTCGCGCGGCTCAGGACGGGGCGGCCGTCGGCGTCGCTCAGGCGCATCACGGCGAGGGCTCCCGCAGCCGGGCGCGGAAGTCGGCGACGGCGCTGCCGAAGCCGGAGAGGTCGTCGCGCACGAAGCCCTCGGTGGCGGCGGGCACCATCAGCGCGCTGCCCGACACGGCCAGGGTGTCGTCGATCGGGATGAAGAGGGTCGCGGCGTCCCGGTCGCGGGAGACCCCGGGGCCGTGCATCTCGAAGCCGACCACCGCCGCCCGGTCCCCGTCGACCTCCACGATCACGTCCACCACGGTCCCGAGCTCCGTGCCGCCGTCCGTCATCACGGCGCCACCCACGACATCCCGGTCACGCGCGTCCGCCGCCGCCTCGCTCATCGCCGCGCCGGGCGGCCGCAGGGCGCCGGCGCGCTCCACCATCACCGCGTCCCGGCCGAGGGCGCTCACCTCGTCCCACGGGAGCACCTCCTTCATGGGCGATCCGAGGAAGCCCCGCTTGTTGAGCGTGAAGCCGAGCACCTCGGCGGCGGCGTGCGAGATGACGACGTCCTTCACCTCCGCGACGTCCTCGGCCCCGTCCAGGGTCACCACCGGCCGGCCCGTGATCTCGCGGGCCCGCATCAGCACCGGCGTCACCCGTCGTCCCTCCGGCGCCGGGAGGCCACCACGCCGCCCGCCCGGCGGCGGCGCTGGGCCACCACCCCGATCACCCCGAGCACCAGGAGCACGATGACGATGGCGAGCAGGATCTCCACGGTCCCTCCTTTCCCCCGACCCGGCGGGCGGGAACCCGACCCTCCGTGGGTAGGGTGACCGTCATGAGCGAGGCTCCCCCCGCCGTCTCGCGGCTGCAGCGCGAGGTGACGACCATGGCCCTCTACGTCTGCGTCGTCCTCGTCGCGACGATCGCGGCCGTGCCGGAGGAGGGGCTCGACGACGCCCACGAGGTGATCGGCGTCCTCTGGGGCGGCGCGGTGGGCCTCGCGATCGCCCACTGGTTCTCGTTCAACGCGGCGGCCCAGCTCTACTCGGGCGGGCACCTCGACTCCGAGGACCTCGAGACCGGTGCCGCGCAGGCCATGGCGGCGCTCCTCATCGCCACGCTCTGCACGCTGCCCTTGCTCTTCACCACGGACGACTGGGCGGCGACCGTGTCGATCGCCGCGCTCGCGGTGATCATCGCGCTCATCGGGTACTCCGCCTCACGCCGCGCGGGCCTGTCCCGCCGCAAGGCGGTCCTGCGGGCGGTGCTCACCGTGGTCGCCGGCATCGTCGTCGCCTCGGTGAAGCTGGCGCTGGGGCACTAGCCCCGCCGGTCAGGGGCCGGGCGCGCCCCGCACGATGCAGCGGAACCCGATGTGCCCCGTCGAGGTGTCGATCGACTCGGCCTGGCGGGCGGCGGGCCGGTACCGCAGGCAGTAGTTCGCGGCGCACAGGTGCGAGCCGCCCTTCACCACGCGGCGGGGGATGTGGGCGCCGGGGCCGTCGGCCGGGAGGCTGGCGTCGGGCACCACCACCCGGGGGTTCTGCGGGACGCAGCACGACTTCCCCTCGTCGCCGGGGTGCTTCGGGGTGAAGAAGTCGTCCGTCCACTCCCAGACGTTGCCGGTCACGTCGCGCAGGCCGTAGCCGTTCGCCGGGTAGGAGCCGACGCGCGTCGTCGTCGGGTCGCCCAGGCGCTGCCACGGGAACTCGCCGCGCCAGAAGTTCGCCATCTCCCGGCCGCCGGGCTCCGGGTCGTCGCCCCACGCGTAGACGGCGCCGTCCAGGCCGCCGCGGGCGGCGCGCTCCCACTCGGCCTCCGTGGGCAGGCTCTTGCCCGCCCACCTCGCGTAGGCGGCGGCGTCCGCGTGGGTGACCTGCGTGACGGGGTGCCGGCCGCGGCGCCTCACGTCGCTGCCCGGGCCCTCCGGCGCCCGCCAGGTCGCGCCCGGCGTCCAGTGCCACCAGTTGCGCACGTCGCGCAGGTCGACCGGGCCGCGGGTGGGGCGGAACACGAGGGACCCGGGGACGAGGAGCTCCGGGTCGGCGCCCGGGTAGTCGGCCGGGTCCGGCGCGATCTCCGCGAACGTGACGTGGCCGGTGTCCTCCACGAAGGCGGCGAACGCCTCCACGGTGACCGGGGACTCGTCCATCCAGAACCCGTCCACCCCGACGGTCGTGACCGGGCCCTCCTCGGGGTAGAAGCCCTCGCCGCCCATGCGGAACTCCCCACCGGGGATCCACCGCATGCGCGGGAAGGGGGCGTCGGCCATGCCGGGAGCATAGGCCCGCGCGGCCGGCCCGGCCTTGCCGGGATCCGGGGCCGGGGGGACGATCGGGCCTCCGTCACCGGACCCCCTGGAGGAACCATGACCACGCTGCCCGCCGACCGCGGCCCCGACTCCGACTGGGCCACCGCCGGCGTCCTCTTCGCCGCCGTCCTGCTCATCCTGAACGGCGTGTTCCAGATCCTGCAGGGCATCGCCGCCATCGCCCGCGACGACCTCTTCACCCTGGGCACCGACTACGCCTATGACATCGACGTCACCGCGTGGGGGTGGGTCCACCTCATCATCGGCATCGTCGTCTTCTTCGCCGGGGTGGCCCTGTTCCGCGGCGCCCTGTGGGCGGGGATGGTGGGCATCGCCGTCGCCTGCATCAGCGCCGTCGCCAACTTCTTCTTCGTGCCGTACTACCCGTTCTGGGCGATCGTCCTGATCGCGATCGACGTGTGGATCATCTGGTCGCTCACGCGGCCGGGCGCGCTGGCGCGCACCTGAGCCGGCCGGCCGGCGGGGGCTCCCCCCGCCGGCCCGCCGTGCGGCCTAGAGCTCCTCGGCGAAGGCCTCGCGGAGCTGGGCCTCCTGCTCCTCCGAGAGGTTCGTGGAGATGAGCTCGGCGTGGACGTCCTCGAGCTCCTTCGCGACCCGGTCGACGACCGCGTTCGCGCTCATGAGGAAGAGGGCCGACGTGCCCGGGGTGACCTTCTCCCGGACCGAGTTGATGAAGTCCTCGTCGATCCCGATCTTCGTGAAGTGACCGCCGATGGCGCCGGTGATGGCGCCGATCGCCATGCCGAGCAGCGGCATGAAGAAGATGAGGCCGAACAGCAGGCCCCAGAACGCGCCGCCGACACCACCGGCCGCGGTCAGGTCGGAGAGCTGCCGGGTCTTCGGCTTCTTCTTGTCGGCAGGCCACGACACGACGGCCGCGTCCTGCACCGTGATGAGCGCCTGCTTCTGCAGCTCACCGAGCCGGCCGAGCACCTCGTCGGCCTTGCCGGGGTCGTCGAACTTCCACACCGTGAGGCTTGCCATTGACCTGTCCTTGTCGGTGACCGGAACCATCGCGCAGGGTACGCGCGGCCCGGGACACGCGGCAACACGGATCGGGGTTTCCGGCGTAACGCCGTGTGGCCCGCACCCGCCCCCGGGCGTACGCTCGGCGCTCGGACAACGACGAACGGAGCCTTCGTGCCGGACCAGCCGAACATCCTCGTCATCTGGGGCGACGACATCGGGATCACCAACCTCTCGTGCTACAGCGACGGGTTGATGGGATATCGCACGCCCAACATCGACCGGATCGCGGACGAGGGGATGCGGTTCACGGACTCCTACGGCGAGCAGAGCTGCACCGCCGGGCGCTCCTCCTTCATCACCGGCCAGAGCGTCTACCGCACCGGGCTGAGCAAGGTCGGGATGCCGGGCTCGACCGTCGGCCTCCACGCCGAGGACCCGACCATCGCCGAGCTCCTCAGGCCGCTCGGGTACGCGACCGGGCAGTTCGGCAAGAACCACCTCGGCGACCGGAACGAGTTCCTCCCGACCGCGCACGGCTTCGACGAGTTCTTCGGCAACCTCTACCACCTCAACGCCGAGGAGGAGCCGGAGTCGCCCAACTGGCCCCCGGCGGAGGACTTCCCGAAGTTCAACGAGATGTTCCGCCCCCGGGGCGTCATCCACTCGTGGGCCACCGAGGAGGAGGACCCCACCGAGGACGAGCGCTACGGACCGGTCGGGAAGCAGCGCATCGAGGACACCGGGCCGCTCACCAAGAAGCGCATGGAGACGATCGACGACGAGATCCTCGAGCACGCCCTCGACTGGATCGACCGCAAGAACGGCGAGGACGCCCCCTGGTTCATGTGGTTCAACACCACCCACATGCACCTGCGCACGCACCCCAAGCCGGAGAGCGTGGGGCGCGCCGGGCGCTGGCAGTCCCCGTACCACGACACGATGCTCGACCACGACGACGTGGTGGGCGCCCTGCTCGACAAGCTCGACGAGCTCGGGATCGCCGACAACACGATCGTCGTCTACTCCACGGACAACGGCCCACACATGAACACGTGGCCCGACGGCGGCATGACCCCGTTCCGCAGCGAGAAGAACACGAACTGGGAGGGCGCCTTCCGCGTCCCGCAGATGATCCGCTGGCCCGGCCGCATCCCGGCGGGCGTCGTCTCGAACGGGATCGTCCAGCACCACGACTGGCTCCCCACGTTCGTGTCCGCGGCGGGCGACCCGGACATCGTGGAGAAGCTCAAGGCCGGCCACACCGCCGGTGACCGCACCTTCCGGGTGCACATCGACGGGTACGACCTGCTGCCGTACCTCACCGGCGAGGTCGAGGAGTCGCCCCGCAAGGGCTTCCTCTACTTCTCCGACGACGGCGACGTCCTGGCGCTGCGCTTCGACAACTGGAAGGTCGTCTTCATGGAGCAGCGCACGCAGGGGACGCTCCAGATCTGGTCCGACCCGTTCGTGACGCTGCGCGTGCCGAAGATCTTCAACCTGCGCCTCGACCCGTTCGAGCGGGCCGACGTCACCTCGAACACCTACTGGGACTGGTTCCTCGGGAGCGACTACATCGCGCTCGCGGCGACCACCCTCGTGACGCAGTTCCTCGCCACCTTCCGGGAGTTCCCCCCGCGGCAGAAGGCGGCGACGTTCACGATCGACCAGGTGGTCGAGAAGCTCGAGGCGGCCCTCACCCACGGGCACTGAGATGGCGTCCCTCGACTCCTGGAGGGACGGCGCGGCGCGGGCGGCGATCGAGGACTTCGTCGCCCGCGTGACCTCCGAGGGCGGCGCGGACTTCGTGCCGCCCGCGGAGCGCATCGCCGTGTTCGACAACGACGGGACGCTCTGGACCGAGCAGCCGATGCAGGTCGAGGTCGGCTTCATCCTGAAGAGGCTCGCCGAGATGGCCGAGGCCGACCCGGAACTGCGTGAGCGGCAGCCGTGGAAGGCCGCCCACACGAAGGACTACGCGTGGCTCGGCGGCGCCATGACGATGCACTACAACGGCGACGACTCCCGGATGAAGGTGCTCATGGGGGGCCTGATCCAGGCGTTCGCCGGGTGGACCGTGGACCGGTACGTCGACGCGGCGGGGGCCTACGTCCGCGGCGGCACCCACCCCGTGCTCGGCCGGCCGCTCACCTCCATCGGCTTCGTCCCCATGGTCGAGCTGCTGCGGTACCTGGAGGACCACGGGTTCACGACCTACATCGCCTCGGGCGGGGACCGCGACTTCATGCGGCCGGTCACGGAGGAGATGTACGGGATCCCGCCGGAGCGCGTCATCGGGTCCACGAACGGGATCGAGTGGGTGGACGACGAGGACGGCGGGCAGCTCGTGTACCTGGCCCAGCCGGACTTCTTCGACGACGGCCCCGTGAAGCCGGTGCGCATCTGGAGCCGCATCGGCCGGCGCCCCATCCTCGCCGCCGGCAACGCGAACGGCGACATCCCGATGCTCGCGAGCGCCGGCGGACCCGGGCGCCCGGCGCTGCGCCTGGTGATCCGTCACGACGACGCCGAGCGCGAGTTCGACACGGACGGGGGTGCCGAGGGGATCCTGGAACGGGCGGCCGCCGACGGCTGGACCGTGGTGAGCGTGAAGGGGGACTGGGCGACCGTGTTCGCCGACCTGCCGGCGTGATCCGGCGGCCGAGATCCCGCATCGTTACGGGGATCTGACGAAAATACGCACCCCTTGAGGCGGGCGGCGGCGTGCCGATGCAGGACACGTGCGCACCCGTCTCCTCGCCCTCCTCACGGCCTCCGCCGCCCTCGCCCTCGCAGGGCCGGCGGCGGCGGCGCCCACCGTCACCGAGTGGTCGTCCGGCATCACGCTCGGCGGCCAGCCGACGGGCATCGCCCGGGCCGCCGACGGCACCCTCTGGTTCACCGAGAACGGCCTGATCGGGCGCCTCGGCCGCATCACCCCGTCGGGTGTCGTGACCGAGTTCTCGTCCGGCCTCACGGTCGGCGGCGGCCCCCTGGGCATCACCCCCGGGCCCGACGGCAACGTGTGGTTCACCGAGAACTCCCTGCTCGGCAGCGTCGGCCGGTCGAGCCTGACCGGCACGATCGCCCGCTTCACCGGCGGCCTGACCATCGCGGGCCAGCTGCGGCACATCGCCGCCGGGCCGGACGGCAACCTCTGGAGCACGTGGAGCGCCAACCCGGGCCGCATCGTGCGCACCACGCCCACGGGCACGGTCACGGAGTTCACCGCGGGGCTCAGCGCCAACGGGGTGCCGTCTGGCATCACGGCCGGACCGGACGGGGCCATGTGGTTCACGATGCGCGGCACCCCCGCGCGCATCGGCCGCATCACGACGAGCGGGACGATCACCGAGTTCACCGCGGGGCTCACCGCTGGCTCGGCGCCCGAGGGGATCACGACGGGGCCCGACGGCAACCTGTGGTTCGCGCAGGCGGACGGCATCGGCCGCATCACCCCGGCGGGTGTCGTCACCGAGTTCACGGCGGGCGTCACCCCGGGCAGCCGGCCCACCGGCATCGCGGCGGGGGCCGACGGCAACCTCTGGTTCACCGAGGCCACCGACCCGGGCCGCATCGGCCGCATCACCCCGGCCGGCGTCGTCACCGAGTTCTCCGCGGGCATCACGGCCGACGGCGCCCCGACGGGGATCACCGCGGGCCCCGACGGGAACATGTGGTTCACCCAGCGCACCGGCGGCCGCATCGCGCGCATCACGATCGGACCGGGCGTGGGGGCGGGCACGGCCGTCTCCATCGCCGAGCGCGACGCCACGATCTCCGCGAGCGTGGCGGCGAACTCGCAGGCGACCACACTCCGTGTCGAGTACGGCCCCACGACGGGCTACGGCACGCTGTCGGCCGCCGTGCCGGTGCCCGCGTCGGCGACAGCCCAGACGATCCAGGTGCCGCTCACCGGCCTCCTCCCGGGCGCGGCGTACCACTTCCGCACCGTGGCCGAGAACGCGTCCGGGGTCACCGTCGGGCCGTCGGGGCTGCTGACGACGGTCGCCGAGGTCGTGCCGCCCGTGGTCCCGCCCGTGGTCCCGCCGGTCACCCCGCCCGCCACGGGCGACGACCCGGCCGGCGACGACCCGGTGGTCCCCACGCCGCGGTCCGCCGATCCGGCTCCGGTCGCGCCGCCCGCCCTCGGCCGCACGGTCGTCGCGCGCCCCGTGAGCGGCACGGTGCTCGTGCGCCGCCCCGGCTCGGCGACCCCCGAGCCGCTCGACGACCCCGCCACCCTGCCGGTGGGCACGGTCATCGACGCCACCGCCGGCACGGTGCGCGTGGCGAGCGCCCTCGACGCCTCCGGCGCCACGCAGACGGCGACCCTGTGGGGCGGATCCTTCTCCCTGGCCCAGCCCCCGGCCGCGGGCGGCCGGGTGGACATCGTGCTGCGCGGCCCGCTGCCCGTGTGCGCCCCGGCCCCGGCGAAGGGCGCCCGCCAGAACGCGGCGCGCCCGGTCTCCCGGTCCCTGTGGGCCCAGGACGCCGGTGGCCGCTACCGCACCCGCGGGCGCAACAGCGTGGCGACCGTACGCGGCACCACCTGGCTCACCCGCGACACCTGCGCCGGCACGCTCACCCGGGTCCGCGAGGGCGCCGTGTCCGTGAAGCCCCTGCGCGGCGGCCGCGCCGTGCTGGTGCGTGCCGGCCGGTCGCACCTCGTCCCGGCGCCCGGACGTTAGTGCCATGCCGCGGGTCGTCGTCGCCGGGCTCATCGCCGTGGCCGCCGTCGTGGCGGGCCTGGCGGTGCTGGCGCTCGGGCCGCTGGACCGCCTCGAGAACGACACGGTCGACCTCCGCTTCGCCACCCGCGACGCGCCGCCCCCCGAGGGGGTCGTGGTCGTCGCCATCGACGACGTCACCTTCGGCGAGCTCCAGGCCCAGTGGCCCTTCGACCGCACCGTGCACGCGAAGGCCGTGAAGGCGCTCGCGGCGGCCGGGGCGCGGGCGATCGTCTACGACGTCCAGTTCACGGAGCCCACCGAGGCCTACGCGGACATGGCCCTGTACCGCGCCGTCGAGCGCGCGGGCGGCCGGGTCGTGCTCGGAACGAGCGAGGTCGGACCCGGCGGCACCACCAACGTGCTCGGCGGGGACGCCAACCTGGCCGCGGCCGGCGTGCGGCCGGCGCACGTGTTCCTGCCGAAGGACGGGCGGGGTCTCATCCGGGGCTACACGCGCGAGGTCGACGGCCTGGAGACGATGCCGGTCGTCGCCGCCGAGGTCGCGACGGGCCGTGAGCTGGGCGCGAAGGTGCCGGAGGACGGCGCCCTCATCGACTTCCGCGGCCCGCCCGGCACCTTCCCGACCGTCTCGTTCTCCGACGTGGTCGAGGACCGGCTCCCCGCGGACCTCGTGCGCGACGCGATCGTGGTGGTGGGCGCGGCCGCCCCGTCGCTGCAGGACGTCCACCTCACCCCGGCGTCCCCCGACAACCCGATGACCGGCCCCGAGGTGCAGGCCAACGCCATCTGGACCGTCCTCCACGGCCGGTTGGCGCAGGCCCCGTGGTGGATGGGCGCCCTGGCCGTGCTGGTGCTGGGCGCCGCCGCGCCCCTGGCGTCGCTGCGCCTGCGGTTCCCCTGGGTGGCCGCGGGCGCGCTGGCGCTCGGCCTGGCCTACTCCGGCGTGGCGCTGCTCGCCTTCCGCGCGGGGACCGTGCTGCCGCTGGTCGTCCCGCTCGTCACGCTCGCCGTCGCGACCCTCGCCGTGGGGCTGCGCGGCTACCTCGTGGAGAGCCGCGAGCGCCGGCGCGCGGCATGGCTCGCCGAGGTGCTGGAGGGGAAGGTGCACGAGCGCACCGCGCAGCTCCGCGCGACGCAGCTCGAGGTGGTGACGCGCCTGAGTCAGGCGTCCGAGTCGCGCGACCACGAGACCGGCCGCCACGTGGAGCGCATGAGCCGCATCGCCGAGGCGCTCGGCCGGGCCGCCGGGCTCGACGAGGCCGAGGCCGAGCAGCTCCGGCACGCGGCCGTGCTCCATGACGTCGGCAAGATCGGGGTGCCCGACGACATCCTCAAGAAGCCGGGGCGCCTGACGGACGAGGAGCGCGAGGAGATGCAGCTCCACACGCGCAAGGGCTCCGAGATCCTGGCCGGCTCGGATGCGCCGCTGGTGCGGATGGGCGAGCTCATCGCGCGGACGCACCACGAGCGCTGGGACGGGGAGGGCTACCCCGACGGGCTCGCGGGCGAGGAGATCCCCTTCGCCGGGCGCATCTGCGCCATCGCCGACGTGTTCGACGCCCTCGTGTCGCCACGCCGGTACAAGCGCGGGTGGAGCCTGGACGAGGCGCTCACCGAGCTCGTGGCGCAGCGCGACCGGCAGTTCGACGCGCGGCTCGTGGACCTGTTCGTGCCGATCGCCCCGGCCCTCTACGCGGAGCTCGGCTACGGCGAGGAGCCGCCGCCCGCGGAGCCGGCGGCGGAGCACGTGCCCACGGGGGCCGCGGCCGTCTGACACAGGCCCACCCCGGGCGTGGCGCGACGGGCGCCCGCGGCGATATCGTCGCGCGATGCGCGCGGCCACCGTCGTCACCGGGATCTTCGTGCTGGCCGCGGCGGGCCTCCTCGGCATCGCCCTGGCCGACGATCCGGGCAGCGAGCCGCAGGTGGCCGGGAAGCCCCCGGCGGCCACCGCGTCGGCGGCCTCGGACGGTGGGACCGCCCCCGAGGTCGCCACCGAGGACGCCCGCGCGCCGGGCCACCGCTCGGACCGCCGGCGCCTCTCCCTGCGCACCACCCTGGGCGGCGCCATCTCGCCGAAGTCGGTCGCCGCGTCCGGCACCGGCCTCGTCTTCGCGCAGAACATGATGTACCGCCACAGCGTCACGGTGTACGACGCGAAGAAGGTCGCGCTGAAGGCGACGATCCCCGACACGGTGCGGCTCAACCGCCTCGGCTACCCGGAGTACAGCGGCACCCAGCGCGGCGCCCCCGTGGAGGCCGCCTTCTCCCCGGACGGGAAGTACGGCTTCGTCACCAACTACTCGATGTACGGCGCGGGCTTCGGTCCCGAGGGCTCCGACGTCTGCACGCCGTCCTCCGGGTACGACCGCTCCTTCACGTACCGCATCCGCCTGGACACGCTGAAGATCGACCAGGCCTACCGCGTCGGCGCGGTGCCGAAGGTGGTCGCCACGACACCGGACGGGAAGTACGTCCTGGTGAGCAACTGGTGCACGTACGACCTGAGCGTGATCTCGACGGCGAAGGGCAAGGAGGTCCGCCGCATCCCGATCGGCGCGTACCCGCGCGGGGTGACCGTCTCGAAGGACTCGAAGAAGGCCTACGTCGCGGTGATGGGCGGCAGCGAGGTCATCTCGATCGACCTGGGGACCTGGAAGACGAAGGCCCTGCCGATCGGCTCGGGCCCGCGGGCGCTCGCGCTGCACCCGTCCGGCCGGTACCTGTTCGCGACGCTCAACGCGGCCGGCCAGGTGGCGCGCCTCGACCTGCGCACCGGGCGGGTGGTGAGCGTCGCCACCGGCAGCGCCCCGCGGTCGATGGACATCGCCCCCGACGGCCGCTCGCTCTACGTCGTGAACTACGAGGGCGGCACCGTCAGCAAGGTGCGCACGGTGGACATGAAGGTGCTCGAGACCGACGAGGCCTGCTACCACCCCATCGGGATCACCTACGAGCCGGTGACCTCACGGGTGTGGGTCGCCTGCTACGGCGGATCGATCCTCGTCTACGACGACGCCAGGACCTGACGGGGCCTCCTCCGGCTCCACGACCACGCGGTCGCGCCCGGAGCGCTTGGCGACGTAGAGCGCGTCGTCGGCCCGGCGGCGCACCCCGGCGTCGTCGTCGCCCTCACGCACCTGGGCGATGCCCGCGGAGATGGTGACCGTGCCGGCCACCGGGAACGGCCGGCGCCGCACCGCGGCCAGCAGCCGCGCGGCCGCCGTGCTCGCGGCGCCCTCGGCCCCGAGGCCGTCGATGATCCAGGCGAACTCCTCGCCGCCCACGCGGGCGACCAGGTCGCCGCCACGGGAGACGTCCGCGAGGCGCACGGCGAGCTCGCGGATGACGAGGTCCCCGGCCTCGTGGCCGAAGGTGTCGTTGACCCGCTTGAAGTGGTCGATGTCCATCAGGATCAGTGAGAGCGGGCGCCCGGACGCCTGCGCCTCGGCGATCGCGGCGGGGAAGCGCTCGTCGAACGCCCGGCGGTTGGCGAGCCCGGTGAGGGCGTCGGTCTCGGCGAGCGAGGTGAGCTGCATCCGCGCCTCGGCCCCCGCGATGCCCAGCGCGACGAGGTCGGCGAACTCGGCGAGGCGCTCCTCGGCGTCGGGGGCGAGGCCCGCGCGGCGGTCGCTCAGCGCGCCGACGGTGCCCCACACGCGCCCGCCGATGCGCACCGGGGCCGCCACCGACGAGCGCCGGGGCGCGTGCCCGTCGCCCACCCGGTCGGCCGGCAGGTCGGCGTAGTCGTCGATGCGGGCGGGGCGGCCGGTCTGGCGGACGGTCGCGGTGACGCTCTCGCCGGTGAGGGGGAGCGCGGTGCCGGGCTCCAGGCGCAGCGCCTCGACGGAGGTCCACGCGCCGAGCAGGGTGGCGGTGAGCCCGTCGGCGTCGAAGCGCGCGACGCCGCCGGCCTCCACCTGCAGCAGGGTGGCGACCTCGCGGGCCACAAGGGCGAAGACGTCCTCGGGGGCCTCGCCGGCGGCGACCGCGGCGGCCACGCGGGCGAGGGCGGCCTGCTGGGTGGCGACCCTCATGTGGGCCTCGTCGCTGCGGCGCAGCTCCTCCTCCACCTGGCGGCGCGCGGTGATGTCCTTGACCGTCGAGACGAAGGCCTCGACGCGGCGGCCGGTGCCGCGCAGCGGGGCGATGGAGACGATGACGTGGCGCTCCTCGCCGTCCGGGCGCACGTAGACGCGGTCGCTCTCGCCGGTCACGTGCCCGGTGAGCGCGCGGCGCAGGCGGCGGCCGTAGGCGCCCCGCTCCCCTGCTGGCCAGAAGGGGAAGGGGGGCTCGGCCCCGACGAGGGTCGCGACCGGCAGGCCGGTGATCTCGGCGAGGCGGTCGTTGGCGTCGAGCATCCGGCCCGCGGGGGACAGGATGGAGAGGCCGTCCTGCAGGGACGAGCGCAGCGCCGCGAACCGCTGGCGCTCCGCGCGGAGGACCGCGTGGAGGCTGCCGAGGGCGAGCGCGGCGTCGACGGACACGCGCAGGGCGGCCGTCGAGGCGCCGTCGGACGCGGCCAGGTCGAGGTGGGGGTCGGCGCCCGGTGCCGCCGCGCCGTCGCCGGTGACGACGACCGCGGGCAGCCCCGGGCGCTCCCCGCGGATGGCGTCGAGCGTCTCGCGGGCGCCGCTCGGGCCGGCCACCACGACGACGTCCGCGCCGGCCGGTCCGCCGGCCTCCCGGTAGCCCGCCGCGGCGAGGGCGTCCCGCACCCGTGCGCGGTCCCCGTCGCCGCCGCCGGCGACGAGCGCGCGGGGGGTCGGCGGGGTGTGGCGCGCAGGGCTCACGAAAGAGTCATCGACCCCTCCGGAACCGGGTTGAGCAGCGGGTTTTCAGCCCATGGGCGGACGAAAATGCGCGGCGGTCAGCCCACCAGCAGCCCTGTCAGGTACATGATCGTGATGCCGGCCAGGAACCCGCCGACCACCCAGCCCGACCCGAGGCCGCCGGGCGCGCGCCGCGCCACGTGGCGGCCGACCTCCACCACGACCTGCGCCGCGGCGCCCACGGCGACCGAGAAGAAGAGGACGGCGAGAACCTCGTCGGTGATGAAGCCGCCGATCCACGCGCCGAGGATCGCGGGCGCGCCGGCGATGAGGGCGAGGGCGACGAGGCGCCCGGTGCCCACACGGCCGCCCTCGGCGATGGGCGCCGCGATGCCGAGTCCCTCGGTGACGTTGTGGACCATGAAGCCCATGATCAGGAAGCCGCCCAGGGCGAGCTCCCCGACGGCGAAGGACGAGCCGATCGCCAGGCCCTCGCCCAGGTTGTGCAGCCCGATGCCGACGGCGACGAGCGTCGCGAGCACCACGCCCGACGGCGGGGCCGTCCCGCCGCCGGGCTCCCGCCGCGACAGGCGCTGGGAGACCCATGACAGGCCCAGGTAGCTCGCGGCGGCGCCGAGCAGCACCAGGCCCGGGCCGCCGAGCGGGCCGGGCAGGCCGGCCTGCAGCTCGAGGGCCTCGAACAGGGCGTCGAGGGCGAGGAAGGCGAGCAGCCCGCCGGTGAGCGCCATGAAGGCGGCGAGCCAGCGTGGGTCGGCACGGCGCAGGGAGGGCAGCCAGAGCATCCCGAGCGCGACCGGGATGACGCCGACCACGAGGCCGATGAGCGCGTAGCCCAGCACGGAGTCGCCGTCGGCGCCCGGCGTGGGGACGGCCGCCGGGATCGCCGTCGTCGTCTGGATCCCCGTCGAGCTGGTGACGCCGACGGTGTACGGGTCGTCCTCCACCCACTCGTAGGGGACGACGAGCGTGGTGGAGCGCAGGCGCCCGATGGTGTCCGGGCCGTCGGTTGTGAAGGGCACGACCGCGTCGTCCACGGTCACGACGGCGATCGTGATGTCCTCGGGCTGCGGGTTCCGCACCAGGATCCGGATCTCCCCGGGCTGGAACTCGACCCGGCGGAACTCCACCTCGTCGGCGGGCGGCGGGTTGGTCCCCACGAGGTCCGTGATGGAGCTGCCCGAGTGGACGTAGGCCGCGGCGAGGGCGATGAGCAGCAGCAGGGGGACGAGGGCGAGCAGCCGCGCGGGCCAGCTCCCGCCGCGTCCCCCCGGCGGCCGGGCGGCGTCCGTGCCCATCAGTCGTCCACCACCTCGAAGAAGCCCATCCAGCCGAGGTCGGTGAACTCCGACTGGTGGGCGTGGAACATGAAGAGCCCGGCGTTGCTCCAGTCGATCTCGATGATCCCCCGCTCGCCCTGGCAGAGCATCACCGTGTCCGTGTAGTCGAAGTGGTCGGTGCTGCCGGTGCGGTGGTAGCGGAAGAAGTCGCCGTGGAGGTGGAACGAGTTGATGAGGTCGAACTCGGTGAGGTTGGCGATGTAGATGCGCAGGGTCTCGGAGCGGCGCACCCGGATGGGGTAGCGGGCGTAGTAGAAGGCGCGGCCGTTGACCGAGTAGAAGTTGTTCTCGCCGTCCCCGTCGGTGTCGAAGCCGTTCATCACCATCACGAGCTCGCGCGCCGGCCGGCGGGGCTCGGGCGGGTCGATGATGAAGGCGCCGTAGAGGCCCTTGTGGATGTGCTTCTTCAGCGGCGGCGCGTGGCAGTGGTAGAGGTGCATCCCGTACGGCCGCGCGGGGAAGCGGTACGTGAACGCGCCGCCCGGCTCCACGATCTCGAAGACGCCGTCCATGCCGGACGGGTGGATGCCGTGGAAGTGGATCGTGTGCGGGTGCGACCCCGCGTTGGTGAACTCGACCTCCAGGATGTCGCCCTCCGTGGCGCGGATCACCGGCCCCGGCACCGTCCCGTTGTAGGTCCACGCGGGGAACGTGACGCCCTGCGCCACCTCGATGTCCCGGTCGAGGGCGGCGAGCGTGTACCGCCGCACTCGCCCCGGCTGGTGCGGCAACGCCGGCGGCGGGGTGAGCAGGTCGTCGAGGTCGGTGGGTCCCCCGGGGGTGGGGACCGCCCCCCCGATCATCGAGGCGTGACCCATCGCCGCGTGGTCCCCGCCGCCGCCCGCGGGGGTCGTGGCCGCCGGGGTCGTGGAGCCGCCGCTCAGGGCCGGCGCCGCCACCAGCCCCGCCATCGGGACCGCCGCGATCGCGGGCGCCGCCCCGGCGATGATCTGCCGCCGCGTGAACCGTCTGTTAGCCATGGGGCCTTATAACCGCTAGCCATGGCTAGCGGCAAGACCTAGTCGTGGCATCCGGCGGGCGCGCGCCGGTCATCATCCGCTCGATCGTGCCCCGGTCGATCAAGTGATCGCGCAGCCGAAAACGCCTGCACAGCGCCCACGATCCGCGCTCCGTGGAGCCCCGGTCGGATCCCTCAGGCGGACCGGCCCGCCCGGATGGCGCCACGCGGGCGCCTCCGGGGCCGGAGAGCGGAGGGGGGGGGATTTGAACCCCCGTCGGAGCTTGCACCCCGAAACGGTTTTCGAGACCGCCGCATTCGACCGCTCTGCCACCCCTCCGCGGGGGAGGCTAGCAACCGGGGGCGCCCCGCTCCGGCCGGGCGCGGGCGGCGACGGCCTACGCTACGATCGCCGACCGGGGAGAGGTGTCCGAGCGGTCTAAGGAGCGCGACTGGAAATCGCGTAGACGGGATCTCTCGTCTCGAGGGTTCAAATCCCTCCCTCTCCGCTGAACGTCCACGGGGCCCCCGGACGCCGGTTCGCACCGGTCGCCGGGGGCCCCGCGGTCGTCACGGGACCAGCTTGATCGGCTTGACCGCCGGCTTGGTCGGCTTGGCGTTCGGGTTCGGGCGGGCGCCCTTCGAGTAGCCGAGTGCGAAGTTCAGCTTCGTCTTCAGCGAGATCGTCTTCGCGTTCGCCGGCACCGGGATGCAGGTGCGGCGCGAGCCGGGCTTGCTGAACACGACGAGCTTCTGGCCGAAGATGCGCTTGCTCTTCTTGCCGCTGAAGATCGTCGCCAGGATGCGGGCGGGCTCGGTGGACGACACCTTGACCAGCACGCAGCGCGAGGAGGCGAGCGAGCCGAGGGAGATGATCCCCGGCGCGACGGCCGACGTCGGGCCGGCGGAGGCGAGCTGCGGGGCCGGGATGACGAGGCGCAGGTTCGCGCCGACCGGGCTGGACACCGTCTGCGGGTCACAGCTCTTGAAGGTCCAGGTGCTCGGGGTGCCCGGGGTGCCGTCCGGGTTGGTGACCGTGGTCTCCAGGCTCAGCAGGTCGGCGGAGACGGTCTGGGAGTACTTGCCCTTGGTGCCGGTGCTGAGCGTGTACGTGCCCGTCGCGGTGGTGCCGGTGATCGTCATCCGCGACGTCTGGTTGTTCGAGGTGAGCCCGATCGCGATGCGGCCGGTCTGGGTGTAGGTGACGGTCGAGCCGTCGGTCCGCGTCCAGATGCCGGCGAAGTCGCCGCCGACGCACGCGGCGCGGGCGCCGGGAGCCGTCGGCGTGGTGGGCGTCGTCGGGGCCTGGGCGGCGGCGCCGCCGGCGGCGACGAGGCCCGCCGCGACCACGGCGCCGGTCGCCGCGGTCATGAGGATTCTGCGCACGGTCTCTCCTTCTCGGGAACGTCCGGTCGTTCCCGGCGGAGGGCGCAGTACGGCCCCCACCGGAGGGCCGTCCGGGCGGATGTCGGGTCCTGCCGCGGCCCCCACCCCAGAAGGCCGCGCGCAGCATCGGGCCCGGGGGCCGCGGCGGCAACCGCCGTCCGGCCAGTCCTGCCGCCCCGCGAGGCGGTGGTATCCTCCCGCCTCCCGGGCAGTTAGCTCAGCGGGAGAGCACTCGCCTCACACGCGAGGGGTCACTGGTTCGATCCCAGTACTGCCCATGACCCCGCCGCCGCCCCACGCCGATCAGAGCGGGGGCAGGCTGTCCTCCGGACCCACCAGGTCCTCCCACTCCTCGGCCACCGACTCGCGCGTCGCGAGGGCCCGGAGCCGCTTCGCCATCAGGCCGTAGTCCTTCTCGGCGTCCAGCGCGCGCATCGCCGCGCCGCGGGCGCGGGAGGCCAGGGCGTCCATGCTCGACGCGGCCTCCAGCAGCAGGATGACGTTCGTCGGCGTCCCGCCCGGCGCGAAGTCCACCGGCGCGCCCATCGCCTGCGTCTCCTCGAGGTATCCGTCCTGGTCGCTTCCGTGCATGGGGGTCCTCCATCGTGGATTCGGTGTGCTGACCGGGTGACGCGGGGGCCCCGGGATACGTGGGAACGAGGGGCGCGGATAGAGGATTCTCGGATAGATCCCACGGACGGCACCCGGCCGGCGTCCCCCCTGCACGGAGCAGTTCCGCCGGGCAGGGCGTGAGCGCTCCGGCGGCAGGGGCCCCAAGGGCACAGGGCCCCTGCCGCCACCATCCGGATCGCGCGGAAGGGAGGACCATGTCCAGGCAGGACTGTGTCGAGCTGCGCAGCAGCCGGTTCGTGGAGCCGGGGGACCTGGGGAGGCTGCGGAGGGCGTTCACGCGCCTCACGGAGCGGCGCCCCCAGGTGTTCCCGCACACCGAGGTGGTCCTCGACGGCTCCACCTTCTGCGTGCGGATGGAGACGACGGCCTCCCCCGAGGCCTGCGAGTTCGCCTTCCTCGGTGCCTGGTACGACGCGTTCGGCGAGCGCTGGACGCCGGTCCGGGTCACGAGCCGTCGCCGGCGGCCCGCGCGACTCAAGGAATTTATTACGCACGCCGACCGCTAATTCTGCCGGTCCGCGTTCCCCCCGCGCCGGCACTCCGGTGGCGACGCGCAGGGAGGCGCCGATGCGGCCGTCCGCAACACCCCGTGCCGTCGAGGGCACGGATCGTGACGAGGACCTCGTCCGCCGGGTCGCCACCGGTGACGAGGGCGCCTTCGAGGAGCTCGACCGCCGCCACCGCGCGGTGGTCGAGCGGCACTGCACGCACCTCCTGCGCAACCGCCACGACGCGGAGGAGGCGGCGCAGACGGCGATGATCAACGCCTTCACCGCGCTGCGGGGCGGGCAGCGGCCCCGGGCCTTCCGGGCCTGGGTGCTCGCCATCGCGCGCAACGCCTCCTTCGACCTCATGCGGCGCCGCACGCCGGACGACCCGATCCCGGACACGCTGCCCTCGGCGGACGCCCGTCCCGAGGAGCACCTCATCGTCCTCGAGGACGTCCGCGCGATCTGCGCCGACCTCGACGAGCTGCCGGACGGGCAGCGTCGGGCGATGGTCCTGCGCGTGTTCGCCGACCTCCCCCACCGGGAGGTGGCGGAGCGCCTGGGGTGCACCGAGGTCGAGGCGCGCACCTTCTGCAAGGAGGCGCGCCGGACCCTGGACGAGTTCGAGGCCGGCCGCGCCATGGCGTGCACCGACGTGCGCGACCGCATCCTCGCCGAGGACCGGCGGGCCCTGCGGGCACGGCGCGTGCGGGCGCACCTGCGGGCATGCGACCCCTGCGGCGACCTGGCCGCGGCCACGAGCGGCACGCGCGGCTGGTCGCGCGTGCGCGGCCTCATGCCCATGCCGCTGCTGCCGTTCATGCGCCGGCTCGTGGCCGGTGTCGGGGCGACGGTCGTCGCGAAGACCGGCGGCGGGATGCTCGCCATCGTGACCACGACGGCCACGGTCGCCGTGCTCGGCGGCGCGATGGCCGACTCGGCGGCCCACCGCCACCCCGTCACCCCGCCGCCCGTCGCGGCCGCCACCGCGGCCGCCCCGGCCGGGGCGGCGCCGGCCGGGGCCTCCGCTCCGGCGGCCCCGGCGGACACGCAGGCCGCGCAGGCTCCCTCCGCCGCCTCCCCGTCCGCCCCCCGCACCCCGGCCGCCGCCGCTCCCACGCCCGCGGCGGCCGATCCGGTGCCGTCGTCCCCGTCGCCGGACCCCGCTCCGGCCGGGGGCGGCACGGCACCCGCGCCGGAGCCCGCCGCCGCTCCCGCGGCCGGCGGCGGCGCGCCCGCGGGCGGAGGGGCCCCCGCCGCGGACCCGGCGCCCGACACGGCCGCGGTGACCGTGACCGTCCCACCGGTCACGCTGCCGTCGGTCACCGTCACCCCGCCGGTGCCGCTCCCGCCCGTCGCCGTGCCGCCCGTGGCGGTCACGACGCCGGGCATCACCCTGCCGGGCCTCGTGAGCGTGCCGCCGGTCACCGTCACGACGCCGGGGGTCACCGTCGGCCAGGGGGGAGGGGGCGGCGGCCTGACCATCGCGCTGCCGCCGCTGCTCGGCCCGTGAGGTAGATCCCACGAACGCGGCCGGGCCCGCGTCCCCTCCGTAACGGCGTCCCGTGTGCTCGGGGCGCACCTCCACGGAAGGAGACCCGGTGATGAGACGTGCACTGCTCCCACGGATGGTGGCGGTACTCACGGTCGCGGCGGTCGCCGTCGCGGCGCCCGTGGCGTCGGCGAAGACGGCGCCCGCGAAGGCCAATCTCGTCAAGGCGGTCAAGACCGCCGACTCCCAGGCCGCGAAGCTCGTGAAGCGCTCGGCCACCTGTCCCGCCGCTGCGGGGCAGCGGGCGATCACCATGAAGGTACGCGCGGCGCAGAAGCGCGGTCTGGCGAAGGCCGGCCCGTCGTCGCTGCGGCTGCGCCAGGTGCGCCTGAGCGCGCACACACGCCGCCTCGCGGTGGCCCTCACGAAGTGCTCCCCCGTCGCGCCCGTGCCGGGCACGGCGACCCCGGGCGCGCCCGGCGCACCCGGTCCGGCCGGCATGCCGGGGACCCCAGGCCCGATCGGCTCGGACGGCTCGTCGTCCACGCGGACCGAGCTCTCCCTGAACCTGCTCGGCACCGAGCTCGACCTGTCCGGGCTGCTGAGCGGCCGTGCGCTCCCGCCGGCCATCTCGCTCGTGGACCTCTCCCAGCTCACGAGCTCCGGCCTCTGCTCCGTGCGTGGCACGACCTGCGTCGGGGTCGACGTCACCGCGCTGCGGACGGCGCTCGAGGGCGCGACCGGCGACCTCCTCGCCGACCTCCCTCTGCTCGGCGGCCTGGTCCACCCGCTCCTCGCCACGGTCACCGGCACGCTCGCCCAGGGGAACCTGAACGCCCTGCTCGAGGTGCGGCAGACGGGTGACGGCGCGATCGTCGTCACGGCGCGGCCGGACAGCGCGCTGGCGCTCGTGACCTCCCTGCTGGGCTCCACGGGCGCCCTGCCGCCGGTGGCGATCGGGCAGGTGCAGGTGCGGCTCTAGGTCCACGCGGCGGTGTGACGCGCCGCCGCGCGACATCGTCCGGGGCCGGGTCATCCTCCATGCCCGGCCCCGGACGAGGGGGCCTCTCCTCAGACCTCCTGGGCCAGCAGGTCCCGGAGGTTCTCGTCGATCTGGGGCATGTAGGTCGCCTCCAGGTTGAAGAGCCCCAGGTGGCCGCTCACCGAGTCGATCACGCGCACCTCGGCGCCGGGCACCAGGGCGGCGTCGGCCGCGCAGTCGCGGGGCGGGAAGAACATGTCCTCGCTGATCGGCATCGCGTAGAGCCGGGCCGTCACCCGCCCGAGCGCCGCCGCCAGGTCGCCGCCGGCGTTGCGGGCCACGTCGCCCCGCTGCCACTTCCACGCCATGGCGAGCAGGTCGTTCGGGTCCATGGCCGTGAAGTACGGCTCCATGAAGGCGGTCTGCAGGGTCTCGCGGTCCTCGAACCCGATGCCCCGCCAGTGCTCCGTCTTGAAGAACTCGGTCGAGAAGCCCATCGCCGACCAGAGCTTGGCGTGGCGCTTCAGGCCGGCCTCCACCTCCGTGTTCGACGCGTACTCGCCGCCGGCGAAGCCCGGGTCGCACTCGATCGTCTCCACCAGCGTCTCGGTGAAGAGGAAGTCGTGCGGCGTGTTCTGTGCCGTGCCCGCGATCGGCGCCGCGCGGAGCACCTTGTCGGGGAAGCGCACCGCCCACTCCCACGTCTGCTGCGCGCCCATCGAGCCACCCACGACGAGCTGGAGCCGCTCGATGCCGAAGTGCTCCCGCAGCAGCCGCTCCTGAGCGACCACGTCGTCCCCGACGCGCACCCGCGGGAACCGGCTCATCGCGATGTCGCCGGGGGCGTTGTGCGGGGAGGTGGAGAGGCCGTTGCCGATCTGGTTGACGATCACGATGAAGTAGCGCTCCGGGTCGAGCGCGTGATCCGGGCCGATGTACTCCCGCGTCCAGATCTCGTGCGTCCCCGAGTACCAGGTGGTCACGAGGATCGCGTTGTCCTTCGCGGCGTTGAGCTCGCCGCGGGTCGCCACCGCCAGCCGGAGGCCCGGGATGACGCCGCCCTCCTCGAGTTCCAGGTCGCCCACGTCGATCAGCTCGTACGCGCCGTGCACCTCGGGTGTGTAGTACGCGTTCTCGATCATCCGCCCCCCCCCGGCACCCCCGCGGGGGCGCTCAGTCCGGGCCGGGCCGCCCCGGCCTCACGGCGACGCTACGAGGGCGGCCGCGGGGCGCGGAACCGACGATGCGCCGCAGCTCGCGGCCCCCCGCCCGCCGTCTGGCGGTGCCACCGGGCCCGGGTCGGGGATACGGTCGCGGCATGCCGCCACCGCGCACGCCGTTCGACCCCGAGCTGCGGGCCGGGCTCGCCGTCGTGGGCGGGGTCTTCCCGCCCACGGTCACGCCCGACCTCATCGCCTTCATGCGCCGCTCCTACGCCTCGCGGCCGCCGGAGCAGACCCTTGCCGGGCGGGCGATCACCCGGAGCGACGAGGTCGTGGAGGGCCACGGGGGCGCGCCGGTGACCGTCACGGTCCTCCGCCCCACATCGTCGTCGGGGCCGCGCCCGGGGATCGTGTTCGCCCACTCGGGCGGCCTCATGTTCGGCGACCGCTTCAGCGGCCTCGACCACATCCTCGACTGGGTCGACGGGCTCGGCGCCGTGCTCGTCACGGCCGAGTACCACCTCGCGCCGGAGTTCCCCGACCCGCACCCGCGCGAGGACATGTACGCCGTGCTCGAGTGGGCCGCGCGGGAGGCCGGGGCGCTCGGGGTCCGCCGCGACCGCCTCATGGTGGCCGGTGCGAGCTCCGGCGGCGGCATCGCCGCGGGCCTCGCCCTCGCCGCGCGCGACCGCGGCGGCCCGGCCCTCTGCGGCCAGGTGCTCGACTACCCGATGCTCGACGACCGCGGCGTCACGCCCTCCACCTCGCAGTTCGACGGGGTGGGCGTGTGGGACCGCGTCTCCAACGAGACCGGCTGGTCGGCGCTGCTCGGGGACGCGCGCGGCGGCCCGGACGTGTCGCCCTACGCGGCCCCGGCACGGGCGGAGGACCTCGGCCGCCTGCCCCCGGCCTTCATCGACGTCGGCGCCGCCGAGATCTTCCGGGACGAGGCCGTGGCCTACGCGGAGGGGATCTGGGCGCAGGGGGGCGACGCCGAGCTCCACGTCTGGTCCGGCGGGTTCCACGCCTTCGACATCTTCGCGCCCCACGCACTGGTGTCCCGGGGGATGATCCGCACCCGCGACGCGTGGGTCGCGAAGGTGCTCGCCGACTGATGCCGGCGGACGGGCTCCCCCCGTGCGGGGGCACGGGATAGGGTCGGGGCCTCCCGGAACGGAGCGGTCATGCAGGAGCTCTTGGGACGGATCTCGGCGCTCGACCCGGACGCGAGTCTCGGCCTGCGCGTCATCGCCTGCTTCGACGAGCTCATCGTGGGCCGCGTCAACACCCGCGGCCTGCTCGCGGCGGCGGCCTCCCTGGCGGGGTGCACGGCGGGGTTCCACCAGGAGCGCACCGGGCGCGCCATGCGCGTGTCGCCCCGGGGGGAGATCGAGGCGCCCGGCGCGCCGCGGGGCCGCACGCTGCCGGCCGCCGAGGGCCTGACCGTGTGGCTCGAGCGCCCGGGGGAGCCCCACGTGAACGACGCGATCATCCTCGAGCGCCTCGCGCTGGCCGTGTCCGTGCGCCTCGGCGACGCCGCGCGCGAGCCGGACTCGCGCCGCGACCTCGGCCTGCTGCTCGACCCGGCCGTGCCCGAGGAGGACCGGCTCGTCGCCGGCGCCGCCCTCGGCCTCGCGCCCGGCGCGCGCTACCGCGCGGTGGCGGCGCCGCTCTTCGCCACCTGGGACGTCCACCCGGCCGGCCCGGAGGATGTGGTGCCGACCCCGTTCGGGCCCATCCACGTCCGCCTCGTGGCCCACGACCACCCGCCGGTGTGCGCCAGCCCGTCCGGCACCGGGTCGGCCGAGCCCGCGGACCGCCTGCCCGAGTCGTTCCGCACGGCCCTCGTCGCCCTGCGCCTGTGCGACCCGCCGGGGACCCCGGCGGTCTGCGCCGACGAGTACGGCGGCCTGCTCGGCCTCCTGGCGGAGAGCCGTCCGGACGCGCGGCAGCCCGACGTCGACGTGCTCGACGGGATCGTCGCCCACCCCTGGGGGCGGGACACGCTCGACGCGCTCGTGCGGGCGGGCACCGTGCGCCAGGCCGCCCGGCTCTGCGGCGTCCACCACTCCACGATGCAGGCGCGCCTCGACCTGATCGTCCACGCCCTCGGGTTCGACCCGCTGGACGGCCTCGGCCGCACCCGCCTGGGCATCGCCTACCTCGGCTGGCGCCTGCGCGCCTCCCGGGTCCTGGAGTTGCCGCCGGCGTCCTGACGGACCGATCGGCCGCGCCGATCGCTCCTACTGGTAGTCGAGGATCGCGATCAGGCGGGCGGGGCCCCCGAGGGCCTCGTAGTGGTGGGGCCGGTCGGCGGGGAAGCGGATCCGGTCCCCGGTGCCGAGGGTGGCCGTCGCGCCGTCCGGGCCGACCTCCGCGCGGCCCTCCACGACCACGACGTGCTCGATGATCCCGGGGGTGTGCGCGCTCGAGGTGAGGCGGGCGCCCTCGTCCAGGTCGACGGTGTAGACCTCGATCTTCGCGCGGCCCTCGAAGGACTCGAGATGCCGCAGATCCACGCCCTCGATGCCGGTCTCGGGGGTCGCGCCCCGCCCCGGCCCGGCCACGACCGGCGCGTCCCGGAAGGCGAGCACCTCCACCTCCGGCCGCCCGTTCTCCTCGAAGAGCGAGGCGAAGGCCACCCCGAGCACGCGGGCCAGGCTCCAGAGGGTGTCGATCGAGGGGTTGCCCTGCCCGCGCTCGAGCTTCGACAGCGTGGACTTCGACAACCCCGCGCGGTCGGCGACGGTCGAGATGGAGAGGTTCTGCTGCTCCCTGAGCCGGCGCAGGTTGCGCGCGATCGGACCGACCACCTCTTGCACCACGCGGAACCCCCGGGGTAACGTAGCGAACGATTCGTTGCTTCTAAGCAACGCAGAGCATCTGTCGAGTCTATGCCCCAGGGCGGCGTCGCGGCAGGTGCAATCGCATCCGGACCCTCCTCCCGGGGACACACATGACGACGAACGCGCCCTCCGGCTCCGACGCGCCCCTCGACCGCCGCCCCCTGCCCGGGGCCGACGTGCTGAGGCGCATCGCCGCACCGGAGTACGCGGGCCTCCTCGTGGTGCTCATCGGGCTCGTCGCCTACTTCGCCGCCACCGAGCCGCTGTTCACCTCCGGCTCGAACATGCAGAACCTGTTCCGCCAGGCGTCGGTGCTCACGATGCTCGTCTGCGGCCAGATCTTCGTGGTGCTGGCCGGCGGCATCGACATCTCGGTCGGCGCCCAGGTCTCGCTGCTGTCGATCGTCGCGGTGGTGCTCTCGCTGGAGATGCCGCTGCCGCTCGCGCTGCTGCTGACGGTGCTCGTGGGCTGCGCGATCGGCCTCATCAACGGCCTGCTGGTGACCGTCGCGCGCATCTCACCGATCATCACCACGATCGCCACCTGGCAGCTGCTCCTGGGATTCAGCCTCTGGTACACGAACGGGCTGCCCAAGCGGAACTTCGACTCCGACTACGCGTGGCTCGGGTCGAGCAAGATCCTCTTCCTGGCGACGCCCACGGCCCTCGCCATCGTGGTGGTCGCGGCCGCCTGGTTCCTGCTCAACCGCACCTCCTTCGGCCGGTACACCTTCGCCGTCGGCGGCAACGCCGAGGCCTCGCGCCTCTCGGGCATCCGCGTGCGCGGGGTGCTCATCCTGGGCTACGTCGTCTGCAGCCTGTTCACGGCGCTCGCGGCGATCACGCTCTCGTCGCGCGTCGGGTCGGGCCTGCCGGACCTGGGCAACGGCCTGGAGATCACGGCGATCGCCGCCGTGTTCATCGGCGGGGTCGCCTGGGGTGGCGGCGCCGGCTCCGTCATCGGCGCGGTCCTCGGCGTCGCGCTCCTGTCGGTGCTCTCCAACGGCCTCGACCTGAACGCGGTCAACTCGAACATCCAGACGATGGTGATCGGCGCGCTCATCCTGCTCGCCGTCGGCGTCAACAACCTGCGCCGCCGCCGTGGCTGAGCCCGTCGCCTCCCTGCGCGGCGTCACCCGCCGCTTCGACGCGGTGACCGCCCTCGACGACGTGTCGATCGACTTCCACGCCGGGACGGTCCACGCCCTGCTCGGCGAGAACGGCAGCGGCAAGTCCACGACGGTGCGCATCCTCACGGGGGCGCTCGCGCCCGACGAGGGCACGGTCGCGATCGACGGCGCCGACGTCGCCTTCACGGCGCCCCGGGCGGCCATCGACGCGGGCATCGCGGCCGCGTACCAGGAGAGCGCGCTCGTCCCGCACCTCACCGTCGGCCAGAACGTGGTGCTCGGCCACGAGCCGGCGCGCCTCGGCGTCCTCACCGGAGGGGCCCGCGCCGAGGCGCGCCGCTGGCTGGACGAGGTGGGCCTGGAGGTGCGCCCCGAGGCCCGCGTGAGCCGGCTCTCGGTGGCCGAGCAGCAGCTCGTCGCGATCGCAAAGGCGCTGTCGCTGCAGGCCCGCGTGCTCATCCTGGACGAGCCCACCGCGGCCCTCAACGGCACCGAGGTCGACCACCTCATCGGGCTCGTGCGGACCCTGCGCGACCGGGGCCTGGCGATCGTCTACATCACCCACCGCCTCGCCGAGGTCGCCCAGATCGCGGACACGGTGACCGTCCTGAAGGACGGGCGCGTGGTGACGACGCGGCCGGCGGCGGGCCTGACCGAGGACGAGATCGTCCCGCTCATGGTGGGCCGCCAGGTGACGCAGCTCTACCCGGAGCGGCCCGCGCCCGGCGACGACGTGGTGCTCTCCGCGTCCGGCCTGCGCACGGCCGACGGCCGCGTGCAGGTGGACTCCTTCGAGCTGCGCGCCGGCGAGATCGTGGGCATCGCGGGCCTCGAGGGGTCCGGCCGCAGCGTGCTCGCGCGGATGCTGGCCGGCGTCGAGCCCGGCTCCTCGGGCGAGCTCGTGCTGCGCGGCGAGCCGCTGTCGCGGCCCACGCCCGGGCGCGCGCTGCGCCGCGGCCTGGGCTACGTGCCCCCGGACCGGCGCCGCCAGGCGATCGTCCCCACCTTCTCGGTCGGGCGCTCGATCACGCTCGCGAGCCTCTGGTCGTTCTCACACATGTCCGTCATCCGTCCCCGCGCCGAGCGGGTGCGGGCGCGGCGGTTCATCGACCGCTTCGCCATCAAGGCCGCCGGGGCCTCGGCACCGATCCGGACCCTCTCCGGCGGCAACCAGCAGAAGGTCGTCCTCTCGCGCATCCTGTGCGCGGGGACGAGCGTGCTCGTCTGCGACGAGCCCACCGCCGGCGTCGACATCGGCGCCCGCGGCGAGATCTACCACGCCCTCTCCGGCCTCGCGGCCGACGGACACGGGGTCGTGGTCTCGTCCTCCGACATGCTCGAGCTCCTGGGCCTGTGCCACCGCATCGTCGTGATGCGGGAGGGGCGACCGGCGCTCGAGATCCCTGCCGACGGGGCCTCCGAGGAGGTCCTCATGCGCGCCCAGCTCCCGGAGGTGGGCGCCGCCGCGGCCTGACCCCGGCGCGCGCCATCCCGGCCCACCGTCCTCATCCTGTGGAGGTTCTCCCCGACATGTCCCCTGCTCCCGAAGGCCCCCGCGCGTCGCGCGGCCGCGTGGCGCGCATCGCCGCCACCGCCGCCGCGCTCGTGCTCGCGGCCGGCCTCGTCGCCGCCTGTGGTGACGACGACGACTCCGGCGACGCCGGCAGCACCGCCGCCGACACGACGGCTGCCGCCGTCGAGGTCGGGAACATCAACGAGTATCCGCTGCCCGAGATCACGAAGCCCACGACGCAGTACAAGGTCGTGCTGCTGCAGGCGCACCGCAGCGACGCGTTCGCCATCAGCGCCGCCGAGGCCGTGCAGGAGATGGGCCGCGAGAACGGCGTCGAGGTGATCGTCAACGACGCCGGCGGCTACCAGAACGTGCCGAAGCAGATCGACCAGATCGAGGCGGCGATCCTGGAGGAGCCGGACGCCCTGCTCTTCTGGAGCACCGACCCGACCGCGGTCACCCCGGCCCTCCAGAAGGTGAAGGACGCCGGCATCAAGCTCGTCGGCTTCGTGCAGCCGCCCGAGGTCGAGACGGAGTTCACCGTGACGGGCGACTTCACGCTCGACGGCGAGACGATGGCCCGCTCCCTCTTCACCAAGATGGGCGGCTCCGGCAAGGTCATGGTGATCCTGGGCGGCGCCGGCTCGGCCTACCAGTCGGCCCTCAAGGCGGGCTTCGACGCCGCGCTCGACGACTTCCCCGGCATCGAGGTGGTCGCCGACCAGACCATCCCGGACTTCGACCCGTCCAAGGTGCAGTCGGCGGTCGAGACCCAGCTCGTGCGCAACCCGGACCTCGGTGGCGTCATGACCACCACGACCGCCATGGCCGCGTCGGCCTCCGACGCGCTCGCCGCGGGCGGCCGGGGCTCCGACGCCTTCGCCGTCGGCCAGATCCTGGGCGACTGCGACCAGATCCGCCTGCTGCAGGACGACCGCCTCGCCATCGTGCTCGGCGTCCCGGCCGTGTACTACGGGCGTCTCGCCATGGCCAACACGATCTCCATGCTCGAGGGCGGCACGGTCGACCAGCTCACCGTCGTCCCCGGCAACGTCTACACGCCCGCCAACATCGACGACGCGCCGCTCGAGCTCGAGATCGCCCCGCAGTTCCGCGAGGGCTGCAGCGTCTCCTGATCGCACCCGGACCCTGATCGAGAAAAAGGAGCCTTCGATGGGAAGCCCTGCCACACACCGACGGGCGGCGACGCGCGTGCGCGGTCCCGTCCTCGACCACCCCGTCGCACAGGGGGTCGAGATCGTCGGGTGGACCGACATGGACGGCAAGCCCGACGGACTGCAGATGCAGTACCAGGAGGTCGCCGGCAAGCACTACCTCTACGTCGGCCACTTCTGGTCCGGGGGCGTGAGCATCCTCGACGTCACCGACCCGGCGAAGCCGTCGGTCGCCGGGTTCGTCCCGACGCCGAACCCGGACACGTGGCACATCAAGGTCCAGGTCGCCGAGGGCATCATGATGCTGCCCTCCGAGCTGAACTTCTTCGCCGCGAACGTGGACGCCGCCAACGTCCGCTCGGGCGTCCGCTTCTTCGACGTCTCGAACCCCGTGGAGCCGGTGGAGATCGGCTTCGCGGAGGCCGGCGGCATCGGCTGCCACCGCTCCTGGTGGAACGGCGGGCAGTACGCCTACGTGTCGGCGGGGATCCACGCGCCGGGCATCAACATGCACGGGGCGCCGGACATGACCCGGATCATGCTGACGCTGGACGTCTCGGACCCGTCCAACCCGCAGAAGGTGAGCGAGTTCTGGCTGCCCGAGCAGCGCCCGGGCGGCCCGCCGATCGGCGACGGCGAGACCGTCTACACCCACCAGCCGCTCGTCGAGGACGACCGCGCGTACGTCGCCTACTGGGACGGCGGGTTCGCGATCGTGGACATCGAGGACCGGGCGAACCCGCAGCTCCTGTCGCACGTGAAGACGTTCCCCGACCTCTCGGACGGGAACACCCACACGTGCGTGCCGATCCGCGAGCGGGACCAGCTCATCGTCATCGAGGAGAACACCGCCAACTTCGGCGGGGAGGGCCTCAAGTCGATCTGGGTCTTCGACATCAGCGACGAGACCAACCCGGTGTCGATCTCCAAGATGCCGATCCCGGTGCCGTCCTCGGACGAGCCCTACGAGACGTACTTCGAGCGGGGCGACCGGTTCGGGCCGCACTGCGTCCACGAGAACCACGTCAACACGAAGCGCGAGATCGACAAGATCTACGCGACCTACTGCAACGCCGGGCTGCGCATCTACGACATCGAGGACGCGGCCAACCCGCGCGAGGTGGCGTCGTTCGTGTCCCCGGACCCGGACACGATCATGGATCCGCGTCCGTACGACCGCGAGTTCGACATCTTCCACGGAGGGAGCCGGGTGGCGTGCACCCAGGACGTGCTCGTGGACCCGCGGGGCTACATCTACCTGTCGGGCACGAACGACGGGATCTGGATCCTGAAGGAGACCGGGGCCTGATCCACGGGTCCCGCGACCGGGCGCGGCGGCGGGTGGTCCCCCTCCCGCCGCCGGCCCGGCCGACCGCCCCTGCCCGACACCGGACGCCGAACGCGGAGGACGCACGATGCTCAACATGAAGGAGGCCCTCGCGGGAGGCGAGCCGCTCATCGGCACGTTCTCCACCTCGGGGTCGGCGGTGATGGTCGAGACCATCGGGTACGCGGGGATGGACTTCGTGGTGCTCGACTGCGAGCACGCCGCGGTCAGCCCGTACGGCGGTGAGATCGCGACGCTCATCCGGGCGGCCTGGTCGGCGGGGATGCCCCCCATCGTCCGCGTCACCTGGAACGACCCCGGCCAGATCCTCAAGGCGCTCGACATGGGGGCCAGCGCGGTCGTCGTGCCGCACGTCAACACGGCGGAGGAGGCCGCGTCGGCGGTGTCCGCCGCGCACCACCACCCGCTGGGCCGCCGCAGCGCGACGCCTGCGGTGATGGGGTCCCAGCAGGGCCTCACGTCGTGGCCGGACCACTACGGGCGCTCCCAGCGCGAGACCGTCGTCATCCCCCTCATCGAGGAGATGGCGGGGGTGGAGAACATCGAGGAGATCGCGGCCGTGCCCAACCTCGGGGGCATCTTCTTCGGCCCGTTCGACCTGGCCGTCTCGAAGGGCGCCGCCGGCGACGCCCGCGACGCCGACGTGTCGGCCGAGCGGGCGCGCGTCTACGCGGCCGCCGCGGCCCACGACCTGCCCGTCTTCGACCTCGCGTGGAGCCCGGAGGCCGCCCTGGCGCTCATCCGGCTCGGCGCCAAGGCCGTCGCGGTCAACGTGGACGTGAGCATCTTCGCGGCCAGCCTGCGCGACCTCGCGGCCGAGTCGGCCGACGCCAAGCGCCGCCTGCGCACCTCGCGCCGGCGGGCGAAGGCCGCCGACGGCCGCCGCTGACGACACCACCCACCCGGAGGGAGGACGAGCTCATGAGGACGACCCTGCTGATCCGCCACCGCGTCGGCGACTTCGACGTGTGGCGCGGCATCTACGAGGGCTTCGCGCCGCAGCAGGCCGCCGGCGGCGTCCGCAGCCAGATGGCGCTGCGGTCGGCCGACGACCCGGCCGACATCGTCGTGACCCACACCTTCGACTCGCGCGAGGCCGCCGAGGCCTACCTCGGCAACCCGGACCTGCGGGCCGCGATGGCGAACGCGACGGTGGAGGACGACACCGTCACGATCGAGTTCTTCGACGAGGTGGTGCCGGTCACGGCCTGACCACCCGTCAGGGGATGGCGTCCGCGCCGCCTCCCGTGGCAGGCTGCCCCATCGCCCGGCGAGACCGCCGTGGGCCCGGACCGGAGGACAGGCCGTGACGCAGGACGGGGTGGGGGACGAGGGCCGTATCGACCGCGCGACGCTCCTGCGCCGCGGGGCCGCCCTGGCGGCCGGCGCGGGGGCGCTCGCCGCGGTGCCGGGGCTCCGCGCGGCGCCGCGGGCGTCCGTTCTGTCGTCGCTCGCGGCGACCACGAGCGGGCCGCTGCTGCGGCCGGGCTCGTCGGCCTACAACGCCGCCCGCCGGGTGGCGAACGCGCGCTACGACGGCGCCCGGCCGCTCGCCGTCCTCAAGGCGAAGAACGTCTCGGACGTCCGCGCCGCCGTGCGCTGGAGCTCCCGCACCGGCGTCAAGCTCGTCGCCCGCTCCGGCGGCCACTCCTACGCCGGCTACTCGACGGTCAACAACGGCCTCGTGCTCGACCTGTCGACGATGAACGGCATCGCCATCTCGGCCGACCGCAAGACGGTCCAGGTGGGCGGCGGGGCGAAGCTCTACGACATCTACTCCGCGCTCGCCGCGCGCGGGCTCACGATCCCGGCGGGCTCCTGTCCCACGGTCGGCATCGGGGGCCACGCGCAGGGCGGCGGCATCGGCCTCGCCGGCCGCGCCTTCGGGGCCACCTGCGACAACATCACGGCCCTCACGATCGTGACGGCCGACGGCCGCGCCCTGAACTGCAACGCGCGCGAGAACTCGGACCTCTTCTGGGCCTGCCGCGGCGGCGGCGGCGGCAACTTCGGCGTGGTGACCGGCTTCACGTTCACCACCCACCGGGTCAGCTCGGCGTCCTACTTCTTCGGCACGTTCCCCTGGGATCGGGCCGCCGAGGTCGTGGCCGCCTGGCAGACCTGGGCGCCCCAGGCCCCGGACGCGCTCTTCTCGATCTGCGCGCTCGAGACCGGCGCCTCGTCCCCGGTCTGCACCGTCTTCGGCCAGTGGATGGGCAGCGAGGCCGGCCTGCGCAGCACCCTCCGCGGCCTCACCTCCCGGGTGGAGCCGTCCTCCATGGAGGTCGGCACCTCGTCCTACATGGACCTCATCCTCCGCTGGGCCGGGTGCCTCAACGAGTCGCCCGCCGCGTGCCGCAAGCCGCCGAGCGACACCTTCGCGGCGGCGTCCACCTACGTCCTCAAGCCGCTCGCCTCCGCGGGCATCCGCGGCCTGGTGTCGGCGATCAACGCGCGCCAGTCGTCCGGGCAGGGCACGGGCGCGCTGCTGCTCGACTCCTACGGCGGCGCCCTCAACCGGGTCGCGCCCAGCGCGACGGCCTTCGTGCACCGCGACGCGATCTTCTCGATCCAGTTCGGGGCCTACTGGACCGGGCCGTCGTCCACGGCGGGCGTGCAGTGGGTGCGCTCCACGCGCAACGGGGTGCTGCCGTACGCGTCCAAGTTCGCGTACCAGAACTACATCGACCCCGGTCTCGCCAACTACCAGAACGCCTGGTACGGGGCGAACCTGCCGCGCCTGCGTCAGATCAAGGGCCGCCGGGACCCGGACCGGCTCTTCCGGTTCCCCCAGGGGATCATCGCCTGAGCCCGTCTACGAGGGGCGCACCGTGAAGGGGGTCCGCATCCCGCCCAGGTAGTGCCCGGGCAGGTTGCAGATGATCACGTACTTCCCGGCGGGCAGGCTGATGGTGAGCCTCCCGGTCCTGCCCGCCGCGACGTTCCGGATCGCGCCCTTGCGGCCCGTCTCGACCGCCCGGTTGTTCTTGACGGGCAACCTGTCGTAGCGCACGTTGGTCCGGAGGATCACGGCCTCGTGCCTCAGCGCGCCCATGTTCCGCAGGGTGAAGGCGAACTTCCCCGCCTTCGGCGCCTTCGGGGCGACGGACGTCTGGAAGATCGCGCCCTTGCCCATCGTGATCGTCACCGGCTTCGCCGGGGCCGCGGCCAGGGCGGGGGCGGCGAGGACGGCGCCCGCGAGGGCGGCGGAGCCGATCAGGAGCGCGCGGCGACGGATGGGCACGGTGCCTCCGGGGGGCGGGAGAGGATGGACCCACCCTACCCCGGCTCTTCCCGCGGGCGACGGCGATGGGGGAGGATCGCCCCGTGCTGTTCCGCCAGTTCGTGCACGACGACCTGGGTTGCGCCTCGTACCTCGTCGGCGACGAGGACGCCGGCGTGGCGGCCGTCGTGGACCCCGGGCTCGACGTGGACGGGTACCTGCGCACGGCGCGGTACCTGGGCGTCCGCATCGAGCACGTCCTGGAGACGCACACCCATGCGGACCACGTCTCGGGGCACGGGCGCCTCCACGAGGCGACCGGCGCGACGATCCACGTCCACGCCGCCGCGGGGGCCCAGCACCCGCACGAGCCGTTCGAGGACGGATGGGAGCTCATGCTCGGCGCGGTGCTCGTGCGGGCGGTCCACACGCCGGGGCACCGCCCCGAGCACACCGCCTTCGCCCTCGTCGACACGGCGCGCGGCCCCGAGCCCTGGGCGGTCCTGACCGGCGACTCGCTGTTCGTGGGCGACGTGGCCCGCCCGGACCTCGCCGTCGAGGCCGAGGACGGCGCGCGCGACATGTTCCGGTCGCTGTCCCGGGCGCTCCTGACGCTGCCGGCGGAGACCGAGGTCTGGCCCGGCCACCTGGGCGGCTCGATGTGCGGCGGCCCGGGGATGAGCCTCAAGATCTCCTCGACCATCGGCTACGAGCGCGACCACAACGCGCTGCTGGCGGTGGAGGACGAGGACGAGTTCGTACGCCGCTCCCTGGCCGGGCTCGGCCCCCAGCCGCCCAACGTGGGGCGCATCGTGGCCCTCAACCGGGGCCCGCTGGCGCTCCACCCGGTCACCGCCCGGCCCATGACCCCCCGGCAGGTGCAGCGCCGCCAGGCCGCCGGTGCGCTCGTGGTGGACGTGCGGACCGACGTGCAGTTCGACGACGCCCACATCCCGGGGGCCGTGTCGATCACGGTCGGGCGGTCCGGGTTCGGCACCCGCCTCGGGTGGCTCGCGCCCGCGGACGTCCCGATCGTGGTGGTGGGCCGCGACGACGCCGACGCCCGGGGCGCCGCCCGCCTGGCGGCCGCCGTCGGCATCGACGACGTCACGGGCTACCTCGCGGGCGGCATGACGGCCTGGCGGGAGGAGGGCCGGCCCGAGGCGCGCATCCCGCGACTGCCGGTCGGCGACCTGCGCGACCGCCTGGCCGGCGAGCCCGCCCTCCAGCTCCTGGACGTCCGTGACGAGGGCGAGTGGCGGCTGCTCCACATCCCGGGGGCCCTCCACGTCCCGTACCACGCGCTGTCGGAGCTCCCCGAGGGCCTCGACCCGGAGGCGCCCGTGGCGGTCGTCTGCGCCTCGGGTCAGCGGGCCGGCATCGCGGCGAGCCTGCTGCGGCGCCTCGGGGTGGAGGACGTGGTCCACGTGACCGGCGGCGGCGTCGGGGCGTGGGAGCGGGCCGGGGGCCCCGTGGTCCACGCCGCCTGAGCGGTAGGCTCCCGCCCGTGGCGAAGCGCAAGAAGAAGCCCCGCCGGGATCATCTGATCGACCAGACGAAGGCCGGCAAGGGCGCGACGACGGCCGCCGGCCCCTCGTCGCAGCGCTCGCGGCTGCTCATCGTGCTGACCGGCGTCGTCCTCGGCGCGATCTGGGGGACGATCATGTGGGGCGTCGCCGAGCTGGTCGGCGCCGACAGCGGCGTCTCGGGGTGGGCCTACAGCACGGTCACCGTCGCCATGATCGGCGGCGGGGTGGCGGCGTTCTTCGGCGCCACCTGGGCCGCGCGGCGCGGCGAGCGCATCACGCCGCGGCTGCGCCGGCGCGACCCGTCCTGAGCGCGGGGCCCCCGGCCTCGCGCCGGTCCCGCCGGTGGACTATCCTCACCTGGTGACCGTGCTAGGCGGGGAGCTAGCGGTGCCCTGTACCCGCAATCCGCTATAGCGGGGCTGAGTTCCCGTCCGAGGGGCCGGGTCCGGCTTCGGCACCGTGCAATGCAGCGTTGATGGCGAGGTCCCATTCGGTGGGCGACCGCGAACCAGGTCAGGTCC